>Ga0116200_10000014_pt1 | contig 36764 bp, 45 predicted proteins | sample Mar14436cmmetaG_FD_94478 | JGI IMG/M metagenome (GOLD analysis project Ga0116200, IMG submission 94478) | Marine hydrothermal vent microbial communities from Guaymas Basin, Gulf of California to study Microbial Dark Matter (Phase II) - Marker... ... | reverse complement strand
TTGCAATTTCCTCTCATTTGCGAATAAATGGGCATAGACGAACAAAAGCCATCTCCAAGTATTATTTGTCGTGCCAGCACTGTTTTGTTTGTTCTCGTGGACGAGAGGGGCAAATAAGAGCAAATTTCAGGAGGGCACATACCCCAATTTTGGAGTTTGCAGAATTTTGCCTCTGAGCCACCTTTCAGCTCTGATTTTGCATTTTGCTCTTATTGCCCTCTCACATCAACGAGAACGAAAAGAAGTGTGTGACCCATATCATAAGTCTTGCAGAAGGTGTTTCGTTCAATCTCGTTGATCTCAGATGCAAATAAGGCGAAATTTTGGGATGGCAATTGCCCTGATTTTGGAAGTGGCAGAATCCCAGCTCTGTGATTGTTACCCATTTGGATAACACTCGCACAGAAATGGACGAGATTGAATGGAAGGTTTCCGCACGATTCATAAGTCTTGCAGGATGAGTTTTGTTTGCGAGAGGTGTGTTTCTGTGCGTCTGAGGGGATTTTGGGAGTGGGCACATACCCCAGATTTTGGCACCTCAGTTGTGGGAGATGGGGGGCAGGTTGAAAAAGTGTGAAAAAGTGTGAAATTGCACCTCTTGTTTTTGCCCAAAAAGGATGATTTTTTTCTGAAAATAAAAGAGGAAATTCATACTATCTCACAAACTCTCAACTGTCTCAATCATATCAATCAGTGCAAGTGTCTCACCTACCTTACTCAGAAACAGCTCATTGAAGATGGTGATTGTTCTCTTCTCATCAGAAAGATTTCTGAGGGCAGAGGCAGTAATGCGCAGACGATGATGCAGAATTTTTAGTGCTGTTTTCTTTCCTTCATATCGCAGAATATGACGGATGTATGGATGCAGCTCTGTGACTGTGGTGAGATAACCACTCAAAATGAAAACAATTTCATTTTCCATAATTCATCACTCTTTTGAATTACTCAAAACAAAGAAATAGGAAAAAATAAAAAGGAAGAGAAAATCAGGCAACATTCATTGCTGTTGGCTCAACATCTGTCGTTCTGACAAATATCTTCACTCTTCTTGCGTCTCGTGGCAATTCAACAATTTTTGTGTTTGTCACAGTTGCTCTTGCTACTCTGTATCGTGTTCTGCCTCTCCTTGCGGTGAATGCTCTGCGTGGATTTTCATATGTGAATTTCAATCCATACACTCTTCTCCCAAATCGGTTTGTGAAGGTGCCTCTCTCAATTTTTGTCACTGTTCCTGAAATATACACTCGTTTTACATGAGGTTTCCATCGCACCTTTCCTCCTCTGACTCTGTCCCTGCTCTCATAGTAGATGTAGAGAGTTCTTGTTCTGCCTCTGTATTTTGCTGTTGTTGGTCTATATTTCATTTCATACACCTCCTTTCAGGTCACTTCTATTCTGACGATACTCATAATATACCTTTCCACTTCTGCTGATTCTTTTGCCAGGTGTCAATGCCTTCAGTTTCTTGTCTTGTGCAAGGTTTTTGCTTCTTCCTGTCTGATGCTGTGCTGGTTTGATTGTCTTTCCAGTTTTTTTCTTCTTTCTGGATTTGCTCTCACTCTTTTTTCTTACTCTTTTTCCACTTGCAATTTCATACATCCAATTGTATCTGGTGTCTCCTTTCATTGTGAATGGCACTGCAATTGTCTCTCTTTTACCACCATAGATTTTTGCTGCTACTTCTGCTATTTCGTAATTTCTTGTTACAACTGAGAATCCAGCTTTTCTCCAGAAATCAATGGCTTTTCGCAACTTCTTTTCTCCTTCTTCTCGTGACTGTGCTGTGAATTTGCCAAGATATCCTGTGTCAAACTCTTTCTTCCATTTCTCTCGCAACTTCTCAAATTGCTCTCTCTTAAGAAATGAAATAGGAGAGAAGATTGCCCCTCTTGATTCAAGAGTCAATGATACCAATTTTTCCTGTTCAACTACTTTGTGCTTCTTTTTTCCACTGCCAAAGTCTATTGTGACTGTTTTCATTTCTCATCCAATTTTCTCATCATACTTCTTTCCACTAATGCCCAATTTCTCCAGTTGTCTATTGGCTACTCTCGCTGTTTTTGCATACTCCCTCTTTGCAGCATTTCTCATCTTTGTCACCTTCCCTCTGAATGCTTCTCTCCATGCTGGGGAGAAGGTGAGAGTGTAGAGATATAAGGAGCGGCGGACAAGCTCAGTGATTTTTGCTCTGGTCTTTGCTCTCTTGATTTGCTCTCTGATATGACAGTTGATTGCTCTGATGTCTTTGATGGATTCAACAGCACCATATATGTGATGCTTTCCTCTTTTCAGAACAGGACACCTCATAAGAATCACCTCCTTCTTCTTACTCTTTTTGATCTCTTCTTCCTACCACTTCTCTTCCTTCTTGCTCTTTTCCTTCTTGCCACTCATATCACCTCCTTTTCCTTTTTGGTTTTGGTGAGATGAGGTAGCGTTTACATACAGGGCATTCCTTTGGCTTCTCCACTCTTGGCATCCATTCATACCCGCAGTGCGGGCACCTCACTCGTCTCATTTCTCATCACTCTCCATTTGTCATTATTATATTAATAATATTATATAATTATCTCTCCAACCAAACCTCACGCATAAATGGTCATAGACAAACAAAATGAGAGTGGGAAGTGTTGGGATACTTGGCAGGCAAGTTTTGTTTGTTCTCGTTGATTTCTGCGTTAGTCAATTGGGATGCCCACCTTTTGTTCTATGACTTCAATGGTCTTTCTCACACCCTGCACAAGATTGCCTCTGCCTCGTCGCCACCGGAAGATCACCTTTCCTGTTTCCTCATCTCGGATGACAACCTCAATTGAGTATGGCACATTTGCTTTTTCCAACACTTCTTCAATTTCCTCTCTTCTCATTTTTATTTCCATTTTCTCATCACCTCAGAAGTGAGACAATACCAACTATCACCATCACAAAGAACAGTAACACAGCAACATAAGGCAGCACTGTTGTGAGAGCAGGAATTGTTGCAGAAACATTTGTTGTGGTTGTTGGTATCTCTTCCCATCCTGCAGAGAGGAAGAATACTGCCATTGCTGTCATTATTACCAATATTAATGCTCCAATCAATTTCATCACAATTCACCTCCTTCCCAATTCCAAAAATCTTGCTCCCATTTTGGCTTCTTTTTCAGATTTGCAACAGACATTTTCAACACCTCTATTATCAATAATATGAAAGTTATGACAAATACAAATAGCAGAAGATATGAGATAGGTGCTGCATAATAGATTGAATATTTGTATGTGAATGCTGTGAATATGAGGGAGAAGATTGATGTGATGATCCTTGTTGTGGAGGTTGTTGCAAATACAATCATCAGCAATGAGAAGGTGATCAGGAGGAGTATCATGAAAAATGAGAACGGTGGAAGTGTTTGTGCAATGTCAACCGCATAATCACTCTCATTTGAACAATTTACCACTTTTATCATGTGTAGCTCATTTTCATTGATGTTGCTCAGCAGATATTCTCCTGATGGTGAAGTGGATGTGAGAGCCTGCTCTCCATCAATACTTACATTCACAGCACTGCAATTCTCACAGTTCCATTTCCACAGAATGTATGTGGAACCCAGTTCCTTCTCAATTGTTATGGATGCTGCTGCACATTGTGAGAGGATGATGAATGCAGTGATAATGGCAAGAATCATTTTTCTCATTCTCTACCACCTCCTCTCATAATAAGAATTATGACAATGGCAAATATGATCCCTGCTCCAAGCCCCAACACGAGTCCTTCATCCATACTGCCTTTTTTCCTTTCTTCTTGCATTTCAATAATTACCTCTTCTCCTCCCTCTTCCTCCTCTTTTTCTGTGAGAGAAATTTCCCAGTCAATTGGTTTTGTTGGTGTGAACTGAATTTGATATGTTTCATATCCTTCTTTCTCCACAATAAGAGTATGTGGTGAAAAACTGTGGAAGGATGGATTGAAATAACCATCTGTTATGATTTGTTCTGGAATTTGTCCATTTGCGTCTGTGATTTTTTCAAATATCAGATTGTTATTTTTGTCGTATACCTTTACAGTTACATCACTTATTGGATTTCCATTTTCATCAACGACTTTCAGGTTGAATGTGTATTGGCGATAGATTTTTCCACTGCTCCATATGAGAACAACACCCCAATCACATTCTGTGTCAATTGCATATAAGTTTCCACGAAATCTGAAACCATAGAACTCGGTGCCTACATTCACCATTTTGTAATTTCTGATTGTAATGTCATCACTCACAAAACTGAGTTCCATCCCTGTTCCACAGTCAGATATTATCACATCATCTGCATATGTCGGAGACATAAGAGGCCCTTTTGTTGAGGATTGCCAGTTTGTTCTGTAAATATCAACAGGCAGGACTTGACCATACATGGTTGTGTGTATTATGTTACAGTTCCAGATTTTGTGCCCACTCCCTGGTGTTCTCACATAAAGCACAGTTGAGGTTTTTGCTGTGATTGTTGTTGAGTATAATTCCAGAGTTCCTTCCCAGATGTCAATAATGTTCTTTCCATTTGATGTTGTATAGAGATAGCAACCATCTTTTGTTGTTCTCTTCTCTTCATCAACTACCTTGCCAAGTCTTAGGTGTCCATATTTTTTGATGATTATGAAGTCGCCATTAACTGTATGTGAGATTGATTTGTTTGCATCAATGAGCCAAGTTTCCTGACTTCCATCTCCAATCTGGAGTTTGCACCTGAATTCATATTGGTTATCATCTTGCTTATTTACAACATTCCATCCATTAGAAGCATCAGCTTGATATATATCCTCAAATGTGCATGGTGAACTCTCAGGAAAATCTGAGATGATTATTGTGGCACTGCTGTATGTGATACTACCCGCTTTACAGATTCCAGCAGCAAATAAAAGAAAAGCAATTATCAGAAATATTCTCTTCATCATATCACCTCCTTGCTTTTATCACAGTATATAACATTCCCGCGATTGACACCACCAAGAGTGTGTATGCAATGTGCTGTGCTGAAGGTGGAAGCATTACTATCAGAGCACCACTGCAAATCATTCCTACAATTGATGGTAGCATGACATCCTCCTGCCTGATCCAGTATGCGAGGAAGATTCCACCAAAGAACATTGCCCAGAATATGTCTGTGAGAAGGGTTGTGTAGATGGAAGGAATGGTAGAGGAAAGTTTGGAGATGTTGAGGACATCACCACCTTCTGTGAGTTCCTTATACTCCTTTCCAAACTCCTTTTCCACCAAACTCTCCTCCTTTGTGATTTTGAACTCCAAAACTTCTCCACAGCCTTTCTCATCACACACCTTCAGGTAGTATGTTTTGTTTGTTTGGAGGAATGGTGTTGAAAGCACATAACTTCCATCTCCTTGATGCTTAAAGGTGTAAGTGTATTGTTGTGGTTTTGTTCCAACATATATGAAGCCACTACCATATGCATGTTGAATACTCACACGGATATGTGTCTCATCTTCACATACAACGCTCACTACAATTGTTGAAATGGCAATGTCTCTTGTTGCTGTGTTGTCCTCTGGATGCACATCACTCTCTCCTCCTGTGATGCTCACAGTAGCAGTGATGGTGTGGTTTCCTGAACTCCATGTGGAGGTGTCAAACTCAATATCCATATTCCACACTCCTGTCTTTGCTGTGAGCGTTTTTGTGTCTGTGTAGAGCTCTTCACCGTCCACCTTCACAACAACATTCACACCATCATCAAAAGTTCCGTTGTTCAGGATTTGGAGTTTGATGTGATAAACTTCATCAGTAAGAAGTGTCTCATAGCACTCAACAACAGTTCCATTCCTCTCAATCCTAATTCCATCACAACTTCCTTCAAGTGATTTGTTGATTTTGACATCATGCATCTGCACAACAACTGTTTTTGCAGAAAGGTTGTCAATTGTCACATCATAACTTCCGTCCCACTCAAATGTGTGAGTGAAGGCGACATTCTTAACCTCTCCAACTGCTACACTCACAATCTTCCAATCCACCACTACATCGTTAATGAGGAAAGTTGCACTACACTCACCATCACTTCCACCAATATTCTCCACCTCTGCTGTTGCATTAATTGTGAGTGGGGCTAATCCGTTGAGTGGGGTGACACTCAAATTTCTCCAAACAAACTCTGGGTTGCCTGTCAGTGTGAAGTTGAGGGTTAAGTTTCCTGCACTAATATCCTCATCTGTGATTGTGTAGTATGTTGTGTTTGTCTGCTTTCCATCTGGGCTGCTCACTTCAAATTTCAATTGTTCTGATGCATTTGCCTCTCCTTCATAAATAACGAAATGATAGTAGTTGCTCGCCTCATTTGTCTCTGCAATCCACTCCATTCCATTATTCAAGTTCGTAACATTCACAGTTGGATTGTTGCAGGGTGTGTTATTGGCATAGAATACATATCCACTGATGTTGAGGAGTGGTGGTGGTGGTAATTCCTCTGCTCCAACACTCATGGAGGGTTCTGGATCGGCATACTTGCGGACTCTGACATAATACACAGTTAGTTTCTCTCCTCTGTCAGAACCGCCTGATGCAAAGAAGGTAATAGGCCCCTCGGATATGTCAGTGTCATCGGTAGAAGTGAGTGTATGTTCTCCGTTGTTAATATCAACAACGACATTTCCATCAAGTATTTTTGCTGTGGCTGTGTATGTATATCCATTAACATCACTCACACTGAAAGAATCAAATTGTGTCTCACTATCACTTACCCATTTGGAGAGGTAAAAACTATCGGTATCCTCGTTTGTATAGACCATTAGGTTGTCTTTATGGACATAGTCAAAACTGCTTACAGGACTTCCAGAACTGATGTATTCACAACCGGATTTATAGCCGGGTGAACTACCTGCATAGGAACCCTCTGTTTTTGCTTTGTAATCTATTGCATAACCTTTGGAAGAAGTTCTTCCTGCGCCAAAGTTCATATTTGATATAATTGCGACATGTTGCACGTCCTCTTCAGTGTCTGTCACCGTCAAAATCACTGCTCCTCCAGAGACCTCCACGGTGTTACTGGAACCTACAATATGAGTTGTCCACTTGTTTGTATCCAGACTTCCCCCCTCAAAATCATCAAAAAACTCAAACACCGCATCGCCATCACTCTCACTCACCGCACCTGAGTTGTTGTAGTAAAGATAGATTGTCTTTTCACCAGCAGGAATTGAAGTCACATTCACCCAAATCTTTGCACTTTGAGATGAAGCATCCCACTCCTCAATCCAATAACTCAGTTTTGTTGCATCATCTTCATCTACAAATCTGATATCACTGCCATCTGAGTTGGTTTTGGAGAAGTCAAAGTTTGTGTCGTTCAGCTCAATAAGCACTTGATAGTCTGTGAGTGAGGCGTTACTCTGAATTGTTATAGGTCTCCTGTATTCCCAATCACTGTCCCACCATGCAAGTGTCGGAAATGTGAAAAGAAAGAGGAGGATGACTACCACACCAAATATGCCCACTCCTTTCCACCATCTTTTTTTCCACATTTTCCCTCACTCCATATACTTCACACTCCTTCCACTCAAGAATTGTATCAGTGCCCACATATATACTAGATACACCACTCCCTGAAGGAGAAGGGCAATCTCAGCAGGAACGCCAAGTGTGTTTGTGAGAGGGAAATAGATGGCAACAATGGCAACAATCATTGTGAAGAACATTGAGACAGCTCTGAATAGCAAATCTGTTGCGAGCATGATCTGATCAAAAATTGATTGGTTCTGCGTTTCATTCTCAATTGTGTGCAGATCCCATTGTGTATCAACCGCAGAAGGATCAACATATGTGGTTGAGAACACATCTATTGCCGCTACAAATCCGATACTTGCTTCCAAACATACAAGAAAAAGGAGAATATCATATGCTCTCATTTCACACTCCCACCTCCTTCTCCCTCTTGCTCATGTATGCCAGAATTCCCAGACAGAGTGCAATAATGATTATGCTCATGTTTGGTAGCCATCCGATATATGCGAAAATCAATGCGAAAACAGGAATGACAATATATCCAAATTTCACCGTTATGAATGAGAAGAGGGCAGTAAGGAACATTAGCAGAGCAACTGCAATCCATACACAGTATTGTTGATCAATTCCAATATCAAGCCACCATTGAATTGTGAGGATTTTGTTTCTTGCTACCGTGCCAAATTTGGAATGATAGGCACTAAATCCCCACAGGTATTCTTCTCCTCCTGAGTATGGCACTATGTAATGAGCTGAGATGTTTGACTGATTCGTGAAATTCTGCATGTAGAGGAGTGCTGTGGAGTTGTAAACATAGAAGGTGAGGTTTTGTGTCTGGTTCAACAGATCATTGTAAATGAGTGAGAGGTTGAGCTCATCATCTTCCTTTTCGTATGAGAGGTTGAATTTCACATAGTCTTCTGACTTCAGCGTTTCTGTGCCAGCTCCTGTAATGATAATGCGGTAATAGTCTGACTTTGGATAAATGCGCATTGTTTCATTGATTCCATTTCCTTGCACATTCACTTCATATTCCACGTTTTCCATCAATACCATTGTGCAGGCTCCTCTACTGTCGGTGGTGCAATTGATTGTTTGATTCTCATAATAGATTGCGCTCTCATTTCTCAGTCCAAATAAGGAGAAGAGCCAGTCCCAGCTCCCTGTGGTTGTTGAGAGAGGAGTTGCTGTGATTTGCACATTCGGGTATGGATTGCCAAACATATTCACAACCTGAAATTCAACTTGGTGTGGTGGATATGAGATGCCAACACCTTCTCCACCTGCTGCTTCTGCTGAGATTGGAGTGAGATATGCCGTATAGTTTTTGCTCTCCAAGACGGCAACATAATCAAGTGAGGTGTAATAACCATCTGCACTCACCTCAACCTTATGAATGCCATAGTCAACTGTGAATGTCACACTGCCATTTTCTGTCTCAGCCATTCTGTCATCATCCAACACCACCTTAAAATCGGTGATTGTTGCATGTGTTGATGCATCTTTTGCTTTTACTGTGAGTGTGAGGATCGGATACAAAAGTATGTAGACATATTCAACCTCTGTTGGATCAACTGTGACTGTGATTGGATCACATGGTTTGTATCCCTCTTTTGAGGCGTTGAGTGTGAATGTTGTTGTCAGATATCGTTCATAGTCAATGTGATATTCTGTGTGATTGCTCATATTTCCTCCTTCAAGCACCTTAATTTTTCCATTGATATAATCAATCTCATAGTCAGTTCCACGATAGTATGGAGTTTCATCACTCAGGTTTGTGACTCTCTCAGTGTTTGGTGCAATGCCATTATGTGACAGCAGAACCCATGTGCCATACTCGGAGGAGTTGAAGGTTTCGTTGATCACATCTTCAGTGTCCATGCTCTCATTGTCAAGTAACAACTCAAAGTATCCATGAGCGTTTGTTTGGAGTGTTGTGTTCCACCCTGTCTCACTTTCCACAGATACTGTTGCATTTGACACATTCTGGAAGGTTGGAAATGATTGCACCAATCCAACAATTGCTGGTGAGTTGTTGAGTGTTGGCATCAGGAACAAATCTGTTTTGTAATATCCCGTGATGATTGGTGTGAATGTGAAATTGTTATGCACAAAACCTTCTTTTGAGGCATTTACTCTGATTGGTTCGTCTGCTTCATAACCTCCAAACTCATATTCAGCAGTTGTTGAGTTTGTCAGTCCTTCATTTGAGACACCTGTTGTTGGTTGCTCCACTTTCACATATGTCTCTGGGAGAATCGTCATATTCCTTGCATTGTAACTCACTCCACCAACTCTCACCTCCTCAGCGACAACAGCAGTATCGTATGCTTCTTCCCATTCAAATCCTGTGTCTTTCTCAGTGATTTTGAGAACTGCATAATAGACGCCCTCACTAAAGGATGAGGTCTCAACCTCTTCTGTGTGTTGTTGAGATTTGATTGTCCACTCCTTCAGAATGTTTCCATAGATGTCCATTATTACCCCTTTGTAAATGAAATCAGCACTCATGTCTGATATGTTTGATGTCACTCTCATAATCTCTCCTTTTGCATAATTCTCCTTGTCAAATGTGATTGTGCCTTGTGTTCCAATTTCAGCAGTCACAAAATCATAATAGAAATAATCTCTTGTCAATACTTCATCATCTCGCTTCAGCTCTGCAACATATAAACCATATGCATCATTTCTGGGATCATCACTGAAGAATGTTTCTGAGATGTTAATTGCATAAATTCCCCAATATGGATCAATTGAGTCCTCAACCACAACCTTTCCTGTGCTGAGGTGCTTCACAAGAATTTTGTTTGCTGGTGTATCAATCCATCCTCCACTTACATAGAGAATGTTCATATGAGATGAGTTTTTGGTATAGCCATTTTCATCAATAACACCACTTCCTGATGGAGAGTCCCAGTTTCTCACAACTTTCCAGTCATATGGGATGACATCAATGATATGTGCTTTGTAGTTTGTGGCAGCTGCAAAGTATGATGTGCTGCTGTGGATCCAATCACCTGTTGCTCTATATTCAATTTTAATCTTGTATATCTTTCCTGTCTTTTGACATATCTCTCCTTTATATGTTCCATTGAGATACCATGCAACAGAATTTCCACTTTTCACTATTTCAATTCTTCCGAACTCGTCCTTCGGCAAATCTTTATAACAAGTGCCACTACCTTCTATAAATAACCAACATCGTATATAGGTTGGTCTGTATCCACTTCTCTCAAGATGAACAAATGACCAGTAATTAGAGGGCATTCCATTCCTTCTTTCCACCTCCACTTTTCCACCAGAATCGCCAGACAGATAAAGCGTGTGAATATCTCCTCTTCGTGTAGTAACGCCATAATCAGCATAATATTGAAATGTGCAAACCCAATTACCAAGCCCATCATGAAATTTATCAACGAACCACTCCTTTTCCTCATCAGCAGATGTGATATGTGAAGAAAGAAGAAAAGATAATACAACTATCACAGCTACAACTATCTTATTCACCACTCTTCCTCACCTCCTTCTTGATAGGTATATTTGTGCTTCCTCACAATGTATTTGAACAACCACATAAACAGCAGTATGATGAAGATAAGTGGGAGTTGGAAGAAAACATTCACCAAATTTGGAACAGCTGAGAGTGCTTGTGCAAATGGTGATGTTTCGTCAATGCCAATGTTTGTCAAAGGAGGTAGGATTCCACACATTATTGAGCCCAGCAGAAAGAAGTTTATGATTGCAATAACAAGGGAAATCATCACAGCAAATATAGCAGCTCCAATTCCTTCTCCTTCATCATCAATCATGTTACCTCACCACTCCTCTTTTCAATTGCCCTTTTGATGAGCCAGACAAGCAAGGCAAGAAAGCCAAAAAAGGGAAATGCATACCAAGCATTGAAGAGCCAATTCATCACTTGCATCTGGGAAGGTGTCCATGAAGTTGTATCCGAAATCAATGGTATGGCATTTTTGATGTCTTGAACAACAGGAGAGAGGAAGATGTAGGCAAATGCAAGCATCACCACAAGCACAGCAAATACTGCAATTTCTCCTGCCTGTCCTTTGTTGTTCATTTTCTCCTCCTTGCAAGCTCCTTCACATTTTTTATTTCTTCTATTTCTTCCTCTTCTTTTCTCTCTTGTTCATCTTCCTCAACAATGCCATATATGGACTGATACATGAGAGCAAGTGCAAAGTTCAGTGCTTGTCTTTCCATCTCACTTACAGTTGCACTCTCTGCCAGATTCTGTAAAAGAAAGAAATAACCAATTGCAATATCCCTTTCTGGGAGTTGTGCTTTCTTCATTTTCTCCTCCCAAAGGTTTTGATGAGCTGAGTGGGACTTGAAATTGGTGTAATACGCAAGAATTTGTCTGCTTCAAGCTCAAATCTGGATGGTTTGACTTTCTCTTTTACCTTCTCTTTCTTTCTCTTCTTTGGTCTTGTCTCATAGAGTGGCATGAAAAACTCTGTTGTGGATGTTCTGTGTGTTCTTGCAGGAAGTTTTCTGAAAATGAGAGAGATTGCAGTCCCCTCTTGTCTCAAAATTTTTGGCTCTTCAATTCTCACCTCTTTTGGTGTGAGAGGAGTGATTTGTTGCCTTGTTACTGGAGTTGCAATTGCTGTTGTTGAGATAAGAGATGGAGTTTTCCACTTTCTTGGTCCTGTTATTGTCTTTCTCACGCTCTCTGCAATTCCTCCCTCTCTTCCACTCAACATTATTTTTGCTTGTCGTGGTGTAATTGCTTCAGCTCTTCTGCCAAAGAAGAGAGGTGAAATGGCAGCAATGCCCCTTCCTCTCCTGCCTCTTCTTTGCACAATTTCAAACTCTCTTCCAAACTCAAATCTCTCCTCAAATCTTCTTCCTGCTCTTCTTCCTCTTCTCCTACCAATGAGTTTGGTGAGCGCACTCTCTTCTTCATCAGCAATTGTTCTCAGCCTTCTCACCTTGATTTTCACAGTTCCAGTTCTTGTCTTTAACCATCCTTTCCTTTCTAATTCCCCAATTAGTTTCTGATGAGCTGGCTCAATTTTTTCAAGAAATGCTTGCTTCTCCTCTTCTGTTTTTGCTGTTTTCAATCCTTTTCTCACTTGTCTGTAAAACTTTCTCAGTGCAAATTCTCCTCGTATTGTTGGTTTTGCAATTATCATTTCTTGTTCAGTAAACTTTGGAAACAATCGTGATGTCAGTGGCTCTTTCACCTTTGTTCCAACAGGAATAATTGCCTCAACTTCCAGTTTACCTCTCCAGGGAATTTTTGCTGTCACCTCTGGTGTGACATAGGCATAACCTTTTGGTGCTTTCTCTTCAACATACTTTTTGTATTGTGCAAATTGTTTTAGTGCAAGTTTTGGTGAGTAAGGTGCTTCTGCCAATCTTGTGATACCAATTGCTTCTTCTGCTTTTGTAATTTCAGCAGGTGTTACTCTTACTCTCTTTGGAATCTTCACTCCTTTTGTTGTTATTGAAAAGAAATGCGGCTCAAAGTCAAATCTCAACTCCTTTGGAATTTTTGCACCTGTAACAAGAACAGCTCTTGGTGATGCAAAAGCTGGGTATGCAGTTGGTGCCACATAAGTTCCTTTCACTGGTGAGTATCCAGGTGGCACCTCACTGATGCCTGTGAGAGAGGGTTTGAACCTTCTAAATTTTGCTGCATGCCATACTTCTTCAGCCTTTCCTGTCAACTTGAATTCTGCCTTCTCAATGAGTGATTTCATTACCTGAGTAGGTGTGGTCTTTGGCATTCTTAATGTTGAGAATTTAAGCTCTGATGGCACTATCCTTTCTTTTGGAATATATCTTCTTGTGACTCTTCCAATTAGTCTCTCTCCAATACCAACTTCAAATGGCTCTCTTGCTCTTAGTTTTCCCAGTGAGGGAACAAGAAGTGATGTTGCAGTCTCAGCAGCAAATTCATATGGACGTCTTCTTACATACTGTGAGATCTCACCAATCTCTCGTTTGAGTCCTGAAGGTGTAGCAACTCCCTTAAATCCCATTCTCAGCATTGGTATGCCTGTTAATGCCAATGGAGTTCTTACAACACCACTTACAACTCCTCTCTTCACTTGTTCTGTTGGAGCCAAAGAAGTTGAAGGAGCAACTGTTCTAATTATTGGTCTTGCTATTGTAGTTTCATATCCTCTTTCCAACCTTTCACTGAGTTTCCATGCAAATCCTGAGATGTATTGTAATGATTTGAAAATCCTCTCTGGCGTTGGCACTTGAATTCTTCCTGTAAAATGCCAGACAGGCACACCTTCTCTTCTCAGCTCCCTCCTGATCTCCTCAATCATCATGCCCACCAATTATAATATTATTATCTCACCGTTATATAAATAGTCTTTCATCATGACATATTTCACATCAGACATCAAACTCTGCTCTCTCATCTCTCCTTCCCTTTGTGAGGAACTGCTCCAGATTTTCAATTGCTTCCTCCAGATATTGTTCTCGCATTTGCAGATATTGACTGTAAACATCATTGGGAATGCGCAAGTTATAGTAATCTTCAAACACTTTTTTCACTACCATTTTCCCACTTGGAAGCAAATAGGAGGTATAACCAACTGCAACCCTATTGTCCTTTGGTAGTCTCATCACTTTTATTCTGTAAAATTCATAACCTCTGATTGCCTTCAGCAAATTTTCTGGATTTGGTGTTGTGATGAGAAGTGCCTTAATTGCCAGTCCGACGACATCAAACAGGTTCTGCAAATACTCTGTAAGCTGTCTGCTCCTGAAGAAAAGGTATTTTGAGCCGTGAACACCTGCATCATCCCAACAAATCACTTGCTTCTTCTCCTTTCTTGTTTTGATTGCTGTAATGAGATCATTGAGAGTGAAGAAAACATTGCTCAGAACTTTGTCCCAGTCTCTGTAAAAGTCATACATCACAAGCAGTGAATACATTGTTTTCCCACTTCTCTGCATACCGTAGATGATTCCTCCGATCATGTCAGGACGACTTGCAATGATTCTGGAAAAGGCAAATACATATTTTTCATTTGAGAGAAGTTTCCATTTCTCAAATGGATTCTCACTCATACAATTCCACCTCCTTTTAGCACTGACTGTTCTTCCACAAGCAGCAAGCCAACCTCATCCATCTTGTCAATCACACACTGAATATACTCTCTGACATATTCCACAATTGCCTCTCTTCTGAGTTTTGCATATGTCTCCATTCCAAGCTTATTTCTCATTCTCATCATTCTTCTCACCTTTCTTCTCATTTCTTGCTCTTGTTTTTCCATCATAGCATCAATTTCCAGCCTCCATGTCCGCTTCAACAATACTTTGAGATTTTTGAGTTCTTCAAGTCCATCACCACCACTGTCAATTGCATCCATCACTCTCTGAATCTGAATGAAAATGAGGTGTGGATAATTGATTTTTGTAATGTATTTTTCCTCATTCTCATTCATAGATTTTCTTAATCACCGTCCTTTCCACTTTTTCTTCTTCGTCTTTCTTCTCGTTGAATCTTCTGAGAGCAACAGCAAGCTCACTAAGCAGCTCTGGAGGAAGGTTTGATACTGCATCTGAGTGAGCCAACATTTTCTCCTTTCTCTTTCTTCTATTTGCCAGAGCATTTTTGACCTTTGTGAGAATGTTTGATTGATTCTGTCCCATCCTCTTCTTCAGTTGTTTCACTACCTTCCTGCAATTTCGTGCACTGCATATGTATATCTCCTCACTGCCATCCACAACATGAACCTTTCCCCGTGCATCAATAGCAAGTGTTTTTGCATCAATGTGTAGCGATGGATTTTGATTGATTTTTGTGATGACTCCAAACACACTCATTACATCAATTCTCCCATTATCAATGCGAACAGCTCTCCATGAGTTTGACAGAGGGATGAATTTCACCATTGTATCATCACCTCTCCTTACCTCCTCTTCAACATTCACTCTCTCATCACCTCCTTTTTCTTCATTTTCAATTTCTTCCTTCACATCATTCTCCTGTGTTCTCTGATGCACTCTCATATGCAGATGCAGAGCGGTTTTTGCTACTTCTTTCCCACAGATTTCACATTTCACCTTCTCCATAATCATCACCCCATGAATGTATGTGTCAGAATGAACAGCACACCAAGACCCAGACATCCCAAAAATATCATCATACCATATTTGATGTAATCTTTCACCTCATTTCCAAGACTCTCCCTGATTGCACTCTCCAGAACTGCCTTTGTGTGAGCTATGTTTGCTGAGGTGTATGCGCTGACATTGTCAATTGCATTCACTACAATTTGATATGTGAAAAGTCCATCATTCAATTTCATTCTCTCAATTTCACTTCTATGCTTTTCAATGAACTTGATTAAGTCAATCATCTTCTGCACCATTTCCTCGTTGTCAAGTCCACTCTCTTTTAGTGTCTGTCTCATTGCTTCATCCTCACTCAGTCCATATTTTCCAATGTAATTTTCATATCTGCTGATAATGAAGATGGCAATGTCTTCAATTCCATTGATGTCAATTTTTCCCTTCTCTTTCAGATATTGTTTGAACTGTGAGAGAGCAACAGCTTCTCGTGTTGCAATTGACTCTGGAATGTTCATGTAATAATGAAACACAGGAATGTTTCCTTCCCATTTCTCAACTGTTGCAGTGCTTCCTTTAAATTTGATACCTACATCTGCCACATACCAATAATTTGTTGTGCTTGGATTTAGTCTTTTTTCCTCCTTTGGGATATATGCTCTCACGATGCCCTCAGGATAGTGCACCAAAGCAATTGGCTTCTTCTCTCGTCTTGCCTTCCAGAAAATGAAGGCTTCGGGAGCATATTTCTTGATTGTGAGAGCAAACATCAACATTCCCATAGATGCTATGAGAGCCCAGAAGAAAATTCCAATAAACAGTCCCTCAGGAACCATCAACATTTTCTATCTCCTCCTTCTGAAGAAGGGAAATGAGAAGAATGATGAGTGAGACTGAGGTGAATATTGCCTCAATCTTTCTCTTAGCTCAAATTCATCAGGTCTTACTTCTTCTCTTGCTACAATCTGGCGTTGTGAGACAAGTGCAATTCTTTCAAATCCATCAACAGCTCTCATCAGTTTTGCCTGAAATTTGATTGATATCAGGTTCACAGCATGATGAAACTCTGGTGTCAAATCAAACCTTGTCAGTCCAAGTGGAAGGTCAGCATCAATCAAGGATTTTTGGATGAGAAGGCGCTTCAGGTCTCTTTCACCTCTCAGGCGTGTAATTGCAAATTCTTTGTGAAGGAGAGTGTATGCATAGAGCACAAGCTTTTCCTTTGCTCTCACAGAGAGGGAGGAGGTTATTATGTATTGTGCTATTTCCCTTGTTGTTGCATCCTTCAGCAGAGCATCCAGAAAGCGCACAAACTCATTGTCAAACAAAACCTCATCTGTCTGAACTCTGGGAGATGGTATCTTCTCTGTTGTTGGTGGTGGAATCTCATCAATGATATCATCTGCATCTTCTTCATCAAATTCTTCAATTTCTTTTTCCTCTTCTTCCATGAGTGTCACCTCCCTTTCAGCTGCACAACATAGTTATTACCCAACTTAACAACTCTGACCTTGCCTTCTTGCCCAAGTTCTTCAACGAGTGATCTTGCATATGAAGGAGAAATGTGACAGACTCTGGCAAGCATTCCTACCGATGCAATTTTTCCATCCAACAATTCAAGAACTCCAAGAATTTCCTTTTTCTTCTTTTCCCTCTCCTCTTTTTTCACTCTCATTTGCTATCACCTCCTCTCACAAACTAATACTTCATCTTCACTCCACTTCTCCAATCTTGCTATATGTTTTTGTCCATCATGATGTTTTGCCTCCTTTATTATTATGTCTCCTTCTGAGCTGAGAGGAATGAATTGTTGAGCATAGAAACAACACAGGCAATAATTTGCCCACCACTCTTCTTTGTCAGCTGCAAACACAATTTTCTCATTGTTGTGATTTTTGAGATATGAGAAGACATTGCATTCTCTTTCTCTGACTGAGAACTGACTCATGTGATAGAGATTTGTGATAGAACTTCCTATGAGTATCAGTAAAACAAGTGCTAGTGCAAGAATGTTTTTCTCTGTTTTTCTGAATGTGTAAATGTAGAGGAGTGTAAAAACAAGAGCAAATGGAACAATTGGTGAGAATTGTGCAATGAAGAGAAGTGAAGTAACACTTGCATTTACAATGTCCATTTTTCCAAGACACGGCAGAAAGAAAACAAGATAAGGAATAACAGCTGTGCATATGTTTCTCTGAGTTTTTGAAGTTTGCAGCACATCAAGAGCTGGAATCAGAAGCAGTGGAATCAAACACTCATAATATCTACCATGCATCAATGGCAGTTTGCTTGCAACAGCAACCAATATTGTGTATGATGCACAGAGGATAATCAAGTCTTTGTATTTTTTCCACTGTAAATTGAGGAGAGCTGGAACTGTTGCACAGCTCAGATATGTGAAGGCAAGAAAGAGCTGAACATAGGATGAAGATGATGAGAGAGAAGGAGAATAGTGATATCCCGTTGATTCTCCTGTCTCATTCAGACATAGGAGGAAATGGATTGAAATGAGAGATATGGCAACGAGCAATGGGATAATTGATTTCCTCCTGAACTTCCAAATCATAAACGGAACCAATGCAATTCCAATTACCTTTGTCAGTGCTGTCAATCCAATGCCAAATCCTGCTTTCATCTCTTCTTTTCTCAGAATCCAGAGCACCGAGCAGGCAAAGAGAAGGAAATACAAATTCTCACTCATCCACACAAATGAGTATGTAAACGAGGCGGGCGCAAATACTGTGATTGCAGAAACAATGAATGCTCTCCTCTCATTCAAATACATCTTTGCAACCTCATATACAGGAAAAATGAGGAGAGAGGAGAGGATTGCATTCACCACTAATCCAAACATATATCGCTGATTCACATCTGCAATCAATGTGAGTGGTGAGAGGAGCAGAGGATAGAGTGGTGGATATTGTGCTCCGAATGTTTTGTGATATAAGATGTATGTCTGATTCGTCCAAATCTCTTTTGCCTGAAGGAAATAGAGTGTCTCGTCCATCACAATTAACGGATGGGAGAAGGCAACAAAAGATATGATAGCAATCTTGGTGAGCAGTGCTACTGTGAAAAGACACAACAGTTTTTTCATGAACACCACCTCAACACCAGATATGTGAGAACAATAACAAGAGCTGTGTATGCACAGAAGGCTGCTATTTTGACAAATGTCTTCATCATAAGATACATTGAGAGGACTTTCTTGATTTCTCTTGCTGCTTCATATTTTGTTCTCACTGTCTTGAATGCATCACTTGAAATTTCAATAACTAAATTTCCATTACGCCAGTAAGATCTCACAAATTTTGATTTCATTTCTCCAAAGAAATAGAAAAGAAAGAAAAGAGTGGGCAGGAGGAGGGAGGTGATATAATGAGGAGTGTGGGAGGCAGTGCTTCACCTCCTCCTGCCACCGAATGCTCCCAACATGTGCGCCATGATTATCCCTGCGATTATCGCAACGACGACCACAACTATCAACGGAAATGTGCTGTTCATTATGTTCACAGCACTGTTCATCGCAGTGTTAAAGGGACTATCACTTGAAAGAGAAGTGGCATCATAGATTGTTGATGCTATGTAGACTCCTATGACACAGACAACAACAGTTGCTATGATTCCAGACGCAAGAGAGACTATATCAGAAACTCCTCTCTTTTCTCTAAGCTTTCTCCATATGGAAACGAGCTTTTCCCTCATTTTCACCTTGTCCCTTCCACATCACCTCCCTCCACAACAATATATATGAGCCTTGCTATTTAAATACTTTTCGGTCATCTTAAACAAAATTTATGTTATCGTTGCAATAGGTGTCTCAAGTGGTCTCTCACATTCAACAATTTTTCCATGCCAATATTTCTTGATGTATGTGTGAACAAGTCTATCTGGTGACCACACTTCTACCCAATCGTCCATATGTCTCAATCCTCTTCCAACATACTGGACCAAGTTTCTCCTCATCATATCATGATAATATTCCCAGAATACTCCTTCACCAACATAATTTCTGATTGCCTGAAGAATTGGAGAGCTCAAATCAGAAAAAGGACACTTCAACAACACAACACTTCTGCACAGATCATCCTTTAAGTCAACTCCTCTTGTCATTGTTGTAGAGTATGTTGTCTCCTCTACTTTTACACTCTTCTGTTTTTTGACCATCTCACGGATTTGTGCTGGAAGATATTTGAGAGCATGAACCTGCACAAGAGTGGGAGGCGTTGCTGATTTTATCATTTTTTCCACAGTGTTCCAATACTTTGCCTTGAATTGTTCGTCATGCCATTTTTTCACATTTATTGTCTCTTCACAACCACATTTCATCAGTCGTAGCTCACCTGGATTCTGTGACTCACCAATTACTATCCCAAAATTTTTCAGTCCATAGAAGTCACGAAGCACTTCCTCGCTCTGAAGTGTTGCTGACATCATCAGAATGTGTCTTGCTGAGTTTTCAAGCAACTTCCTCATCACAAGTTTCATATTTGGAACAAAGAAAGTGATCCTCTCATTCTCAACAACTACATATAAAGCATCTGAAAATTGTAGCAGGAAGTCAAGTATCTCACTTCCACCATGCACTTCACGATGCAAATCAGCAAAATATCTAAGAAATTTAATATCACAATCTCTTGCTCTTCCACGATACCTCTTTTTGAGAAGTTCCATAAATTTGTCTTCAATATCATTCATCCATTCATAAAGTTTTTTCACATGTTTCATAACATTAGCCAGCTCTTCCGCCGCTGTCAGCGGAGAATATTTCTTCCTTCCATTCTTTTCGCATTCTCTTATTGCTTCTCTCATCTTTTTGAGAGTGAAATAAGATATGCTCTTCTCAAACGTGAGGCTGTCTAAGAGCAAATCACACTCATCAATCACCTCAATATCCCGCAGTGGTTTTCGTCCTGTTGCAAGTGTCTCTGTGAGCCACATTGCAGAGTTCATCACAATCACATCACTCTCAGCATATGCCTTGAACTGTTCGTAGTATGTGCAAATTTTCTTCCCTCTTCTCAGCACAAATCTCTTTGTCTTATCACATGCAAGATACTCCAAACTCTCATATTTACATTCCAATTCTTCCTCTGCTGTCTCCTTAAATTTTTTATGAACAATTGATGAGAAGAAAGAACAGTGCTTGGCAGCATCAATCCTTCTCTCACCTTTTGAGAGAGGACGAGTGCATGGCAATTCACGATTTGATGCAGAGCATTTTTTCAGAAGACACCTGAAATTGTCTCTCCCCTTGATTTCGTCAATCCTCAGAAAACCCTTGCCAGATTTGATCTTAAACCTGTTTCGTTTGCAATAGTCATCTGCATACTGCTTCTGTAAAACTTTTGTTGGCACAACTACAATTCCACCCCTCTTAAAATGAGAAATAAGATTGAGAGCAATTGCACTTTTTCCAGTTCCAACAGCTCCTTGCAGAAATACAATTCTTTTTCCTTCCTTAAATAAGTCAAGAATCTCCTGAACAACATCCTCTTGTGTCCTGCCATCAGAATAAATAAGAGGAGGAACTAATCCTCCATCATGATACAGATTCCACATCCTATATCACCTCTCCAATCCCAAATTTCCTTCTCCTCTTCCACTCCTCCTTTTTTCCCCTGTTCCATGCATGAACAGGCGAGTAATACCCGACAACTCTGGAAAACACCTCACACTCAGCTCCACAGCTTTCACACTTCAATAGCTCTCCATGATATCGTCTTGAGCAAGCACGACACACTGAATATGTAGGTGTCAATGTGTAGTATGGCAGTGTGAATTTCTCACAGAGCCATCTGATGAGATTGGGCACAATTTCCATACACTGATCCGCAGGAATGCCCTCTCCCAGATATACATGAAATACCGTCCCACCTGTGTATAGTGTTTGGAGTTGTTGCTGATGCAAAAGCATCTCAATTAAATCAAGATCACTGTCTGGTGGTAGCTGTGTTGAGTTTGTGTAGAATGGTGTTTTTCCTCCTCCTGATACAAATATCTTCTTCCCAAACCTCTTTCTGTCAATCTTTGCCAGACGGTATGAGCAGCCTTCAGCTGGTGTTGCTTCCAGATTGTAGAGATGACCTGTTTCTTCCTGAAACTCTCTCACTCTCATCTGAATATGCTTCAACACTCTCACTGCAAACTCCTTTCCATCATCATCTGCAATTGAGCAGCCAAGAAAGTTCTGACACATCTCCTCTCCTGCGACAACTCCGATTGTGCTGAAGTGATTGTTGAGTGTCTGAAGGTATTGCGCTGTGTATGGGAAGAGGCCTTGCCTGAAATTCTCCTCTACAACTCTTCTTTTGAGTTCCAGTGCCTCTTTTGCAATTTCCAATCTCTCATCCAAGAGTTCAAAGAAATCACTCTCATCACTTGTGAGAAATCCAATCTGAGATAGATTTATCGTGACAACTCCAATTGAGCCTGTGCTGTCATTGTAGCCAAACAATCCTCCTGTCTTTTTTCTCAACTCACGCAAATCCAAATTCAATCTACAACACATTGAGCGGACATCCTCAGAGTTTATTCCTCCACTGATGCAGTTCTGGAAATAAGGAACGCCAAACATTCCTGTTGCTTTTGCCAATGTCTCTGCAAATCCATTGACCCAATCAAAATCTCTTGTGATGTTGTATGTTGGAATTGGAAATCTGAAAATTGCCCCATCAGCATCTCCTTCCACCAGCACTTCCAAAAATGCTCTGTTTATCATCTCTCTTTCCTCTTCAAATTCATCGTAAGTTCTGTCTTGCGCCTCTCCGCCAATCACGACTGGCGTGTTTTTCAGATCTGATGGGATGGTGATATCAAATGTGATGTTTGTGAAAGGTGTTTCATGCCCAAATCTCAGAGCTACATTCAGTCCAAAGACAAACTCCTGAATTGCTTGTTTCACCTGCCTGTATGAGAGTTTATCGTAATGGATGAAGGGAGCGAGGAGTGTATCAAAGGAGTTTACTGCCTGCGCACCTGCCCACTCCTGTGAAATTACTCCTATGAAGTTAAGTAATTGTCCGAGAGCAGATGAAAGATGCTTTGGAGGTTTTGATTTCAGTGTCCCCTTTCCACCATAAAATCCCTCTGTGAGCAACTGCAAGAGATTCCAACCACTGCAATATCCTCCTATTCCATGCCCTAAATCATGGATGTGAATTGCTCCATCCAAATGCGCTTCTCTGACTCTCTCTGGATAAATAGAAAGAGTATGCTTTGCAATTGCCTTCTCTGCTATGTATGTTTTCAGCCCTCCAATTGATGGGATGCGATTGGCATTCTCATTTATTCTCCATGTCTTCTTGCTGACATATTCATCTACAACCTTCATTCTTTCCACCTCCAACATTCGTTGCATACATCCTCTTCCACAAGCTCTTTTCCAATATCTATGAGGGAATGAGTGGGAAATTTTGATGCATATTCCTTTCCACATCTGTTGCATTTTCTGATGAGATAGAAGGTGATATCAGAGAAGAAAGGACATTTGCTTTCTCTTGCCTTGAATTTCAACCCATCACAAACAATTATCACATCAGAATCAGAAACAACAACCCTTTCAGGCACAGCACTGAATTTCTTGAAGAATTCAATTCTTGCTCTCTCAATAAATTCTTCTCTCCTTTTCTTCTCAAATGCTCCCTCCTTATCCTTATATTCCAAATATGCACTCTTTGCTCTTTCATACAAACTCATCCATATCACCTCCTTCAAAATAAAATAAAAAGAGAAGAAGAAAATCAACAAATATGCACTCTGCCCTTCGCAGGTGGTGTGTAGTGTGGATATGAGAAGAAGTATTCAAACATTGCATCTGGATATTCAGCAGGCTTCCGACCACAGTCATTATCGTTTGTTGGCGGGCTTATATGCCAAGGAATGTCATACTTATAGTGATCATAGGAAAACATGATCGTAACAGGGATTTCTCGTGTATCATACACAGAAAGCAAGTCGTTGTAGTAAACCCACCCCTCCAATCTGAATCCATGCAGTGACTCTTTGAGCACAAATCCATATGTCTCATTGTCAATCTCCTTTACCACATAACCTTTGTCCTCGTCGGGATCATAACTGTATCTGCCAAGCAGAGGCAAGCCCTCCCACGAATTATTGAATGGAATTTCCTCATAATTGTGATAGACTGCTTCTATGTTATCTCTGTGAAGCTCCAAATCTTTCTTATCACACGCTATGACTATCGCCTGCATATGATAGCGATTCTCACAGTATGCAAGAGTCAGCGGAATATTGAATCTGCCTTGCCACTTCATATTGTAGAAGTCTGGCATATCAATGAGATAGTTGCAATATCTGCCATCATAGGCAATTCTTAATTGATTGGCATAATGCCCGCAGACTCCTCGTTTGGGAAATGAAGCATGTCTCCGTTCAATCTTGTAAATCCAATCTACCCGCTCTGATACATTGCACCTGTCCCAATGCGCGGGAAGATGGTCAATCCGTCCAATGAAATACCAAACCAACTGTTTCACATCCTCCATTGTTACCACTCCATCACCATCCACATCACATGCATCTACTGTTGCATTAGGGTCTTCTGTGAAATAGTATGCTGTTTTGTTGTTCGGTGACTTTGCAATCTTACGGCAGATGTCAATGTCTATTTGATTCACCACTCCGTCATTGTTTGCATCTCCACTGCCGTAATACCGTGAATGAGAGAAATTGGAATGTATGAATGTCTCTGTTGGATCAAATGCACTTACTGTTGAGACTAACAAAAAGAAAAATATAGATACAGCAAAACAAAGATGCCCTCTCATTTTTTATCACCTAAAGGAGCTTTTACAAACTCATCTAATGTCACCACTCTCTTGACTTCAATTCCAAAGAATTTGCATAACTGTAAGAATGGCTCTTTGTTTTTAACAAAAATATACTTTATTCTCCCTGCTCTGATGCGAGTTATAATACCACTTTCCTCTAATATTTCCATGATTTTGACCTGTGATGGTGTGCTCATTTCTACTTCTTGCATAAACTGTTTCACTGAGCAGGGATTATTCTCTGCAAGATATGACAATGCTTTCTCCACCATTCTGTAAGTTATAGGTTTCTCAAAGAGTTTCAGATCAAAAATTTTCACATCATCAGTCAGTAAACAAATCCCCTCTCCTATGTAAACAATAACTCCTTTTTCTTCAAGGAAGCGGAGTGCTGCTCTTATTGTGTCATATGCAAAATTTGTGCTTTTTGAGATGTCAGATATATTGATGAAAACCACTCCATTTTCTGACTGTGCTCTCAACATATCAACAACATGCCGTATTTTAGATAAGAGTGGAATGTGGCTACCATCAACATACATAATATTACCACCTCTTTACAATTCCCTCACCTTGATAACTGCCATTGTATGTTGAGACAGAATCAGCTCTGAAGAAAATTGCCTGCACAACTCTGAAACCTTTGTCAAATACCACTTCATTGGTTTCCCTGTTTGTATCAGGTGCAAAGATTGTGACAACGGGTCTTCCACAATATCCTGGGTCACATACACCGCACTGCACAATGAATCCGAGTCTGAACATTGTGCTTCTTGGGAACAGGAGAGCAAAAACATCCTCTGGCAGATGCATCTCCTCGTTCAATCGCACAACTTTCCATCTCTCCCCTTCTGAGAATGTGACTGCCTCACTTATTGACAAATCAATTCCTACCTGTTGGACTTTTGTATGCTCCGAGGGAACTAACCACCCTTTTCTCAACACATCACATGGATTTATTTGCATTTTTCATTACCTCCTATAAATTCTTCCACACTCACAACTCTCAATTCTTTCTTATTTCCATTCTTTGTCCAAATCCATATCTCAGCATCACATTCATGAATTTGTGAGAAATTGTGAATTCTCCACAACTGCTCCTTCTCCCTTTGTGAGGGATTCCATGTATTCTTCCTTGTTCCCTTCACCTCCACAATCTTCACCAACCTTCCTTTTTGGAGGATGAGGAAATCAGCTCCAAAACTGCCAATTGCCACCTTTATCACATTGTCTCTCCCGTATTGTTCTACAAGCATCTGTTTTGTCCTGTATTCGTCCCCATATCCTTTTCTCATTTTTTCTCAGGTATTCTTGCCTTATGAGGACAATCATCTGGTCTTGCCTTACCTTCAGGACAAACACCAAAGTTCACGCCTCTGCATCCAACTAAATCAAAAATTTCTGGTGCAACTCTCCTGCAATGACCCAACATTTGTCTTGCAATCTCTCTGAGCTCAGGTGATGCTCTTACACATAATCGTAAGCCAAGAAAATTTATCAAACTCCTCGCATTCATTGTAAGGATGTATTGTGTCTCTGTGCATAGTGGAAGAATGTAACGAGCAATCTCCTTTCCATGTTTGGTTTTCAGGATGTCATAGTAATTTTGTGTAAAGCGAGCAACTGCCTCAATGATTGTAAGCAGAGATAATGTTTCCTCGTTTGAGTGGTTTTTGAGAGGAGGAAGAATTATCTGAAAATTGCTCTCATCACAATACCTTGTGCTTCTTGCTGTATGTGATGCAATTCTATGTTCAAGTATCTCACGAGATGCGGCAATTGAACAGGTGATTTTGAATGTGAAAACAATATGCTCAAGAACTGATGAATAATCTCTCCTTACAATCACCTTCAGAGGCACCTCTTTGCCATCACTGATTCTTAGCACCTCTTTCATTGCATTTTCTGGATAATAATAGCTCAGCAACTCAACCTCAGGTGTTTTCATCATCTTCTTCATCTCCTATCACCTCCTGCAATAGCTTCAACAGCAACCGAATCTCCTCATATGTGAATGACTGTTGATAGATCCAAAATCTCTTTATCATTCCATCATTGCAAAGAATGGAAAGGAAGGGAGTGCCCGCACCATAGACATATTCAATCTTTGTATCGTTGTCCTTCAGCTTATAACTCCTCACTCTCAATTCCATTCAGATCACCAAGACGGAGAAGAGCATACCCACATATATCTAACCATGCATCTTTTTTCACTTCTTCATCATTAGTGTTGGCAATTCTACAAATCTTGTCAAGCACTCTGATGAGGAGAGCTGCATCATCATATTGCTCTGGCAGGATGCCATATGGATACAGAACTGAGAGGATTTCACTGACTTTTCTGAATGCACTGCCATATTGTTTGTTCTTGTCTTTCACAGTCTTCACAACACATGCAGCAAGAAACTCCCACTCCTTTTTCTCCACTTCCATCTCCATTTTTCACACCTCCTCATCACTTCTTATTTTCACACCAACTGCCTTCTCAATGTCCCATTCATATGCTTTGAGTCTCCATACCTGAAATCCCACTTCTCTTAGCACTTTCTCCATCTCCTCTACCTTCTTTGTATCAGCGATGCGAATGTATGCATAAACAAGTGGTCGTGTCGTCTTTGTTGGCTCTGCAATGATCTCTCCCTCCTCCGTGATGCAGAAGACAAATCGGTCTGGTGTTGCCACCTCAGCAATCCAGCGCTTGAACTCCTCTAAACTCCCAAACACTTTGCGTGGCATTTTTACCACCTCCAAAAAAAATGGAAAAAAAAAGAAGGAGACTTAATATTCATCAATTCTCGGTGCAATCAGAAACACTGCATTTGTGCCATTCAGTCCATTGTAGTCAATCTCAACAGGCTGAACCTCCTTTGAGAATTTGCATGTGACGATTCCATCCTTGTCACACACTGAGAGGACTTTCTGCAAATATTCATATGAGAGTATGACCTTATGCCCTTCATCTTCTTCCTCAAAGTCAAACATTGTCGTGACTTCATATTCACTGCTATATTGAGTTACACTGATATTATTATCATGACACTTGAAGACAACATCAACTCCTTTCATCACAAGTGCCTTTCTTAATTCTGCTACCTTCAGCTCATATTCAAAGTCATAATCATACTGTATTTCAATCTCCAAATTTTCACTTACTTTCACCAGCTTAGAATAGTCCTTTGATTCTCTGTAAGAGAGAAGTGGTGCTTTGATTTTCATTGACTGTGTCTTCATTGTCATTTTGTCCTTTGTGATCTTCACCTCCAGCTCATCCTCTCTCACCTGTGAGAGAAGCTTGATGACTTCATCTGCCTCAATGCAGAGCTGCCTCTCAGCAAGCTCTGTTGTAAAGAAATAATCTGTTGTGAGGACCGCAACACTCATCATCACTGATCCAACATCAGTATTCATTGCACAAAGCCCATTCTTAGTCACATTGACAAAAAGCTCTCCAATCGTTCCCTTTATGCTTGCAATGTTCAGAAATTCAAGAAGTGTATCCCTTGACACATCAAACTTTATCGTTGGCACTTTCTCTTTTTCCTTCACTACTTCTCCCATTTCCTCAAAATTTTCCTCCATTTTTTCTCACCTCCTCAAAACAATTTTGCCTGCTTCTTATTCTCAAATATATCAAAAATTGGTTCAAGCCTTCTCAAAATATTTACTTCTTCCATTCTCTTCCAATCTATCAAAATCTCTATGTCACTGAGGTTCATGTCCTCATTGAAGACAAACACATCTGTTGGTGGAAGTCCTCGCACCCCTTTTACATAGAGCATTAACACTTTGTCTCCAATTGTGAAATTTGCCCCAAGATATTTGTTTGCATACATCGCACCCCTGATGTGGGGGGCATTTGCATCATAATGCTCCAATGGTTTATGAATGCCCTTCGGAATAGCAATCTCTGTTATGTCTCTCTTTCTCATCTCCTTTCTCTTTCTGTCAAGAAAGTCAAGTAACTTCTCTCCTGAGGCACCATCATATAATATCATTCTGAATGCCTCATCCATCATCTCACGAGTGAACAGAGAATAGTCCGTTCTGACACTCTCAAACCCTCTTACTACCATATAATCACATTCACCTCCTTCATATACAACTCTCATGGCGTATCGCTTCTTCACTCCAGTAAGCAGAATTTTTCCAACATATTTTTCAAATTTCAGCTTCAGTTCAACATTCTCAACTCCATACTTTGTCCTGAAATGTCTTGCAATTTCATTGTTTAATACTTCCTGAAACTCTGAAACTTCCTCAAATGGTATTTGCACATAAATGCTGTCGGTATCAGAAAGCACTACATTATATCCATATTTTGATGCAATCTCCTTTGCAACTGTTATTCCCTCTCTTCCAAGTGCTGTGATTGCCTCTGCAATTTCCACTCTAAACAAACGGAAGCCACTGAAGCCAAACACACCATACACAGCATTTGTCAATCCTTTTATTGCCTGCTTCCGCAGATTTAGAGAGTGATATTTCTCACTTCCAGCAGGAACTTTTTGCAATTGGTCCTCAATTTCATCTCGCATTCTGAAAAATAGTGAGAGTAAATACTGTGCAATTCCCTTCTGTTTTCTCACTTTCACTTTCTTTCTGCCTGTGTCAATCTCCAGCTCCCCTTTCTCTGTCAAATTCTCAGGTGAGAGAAAGAATGTATGAATAATATTGGGATAATAACGAGAGAAATCAAAGACAGCAACATTCTCAAAGATGCCCTTTCCATAGACATCCACAATTGCCCCTTCATACTTCTCCTCTTTGTTTCTGTCAGTTTTTGTGGGAAGTATCAGTCCCATTTCATGAGCAAGTCTCAGCAACTGAGTATCAATCAACACAGAATAAGAGAAACACTTTTCAATACTCTCAATTCCAACTGCTGTTTTCAATGTGAAAAAGAATTTGAATATGCTATGTTTCTCATCAATTCTCTTCACATCTCTGACATCATCACGATTGTATTCAAGAAACTTTTGCCTGTCCTTCTCCCACAGATGTTTGACATCTGCAAAAGTCTCCCGCTTCTCCCCAAACTCAAACTCAACAATACGCTTTAGACTGTATGAAGGTTGATGATAGAGTTTTTTGTATGCTTCATACAGATCAAATGCTTCAAAGAAGGACCCAGCAAAATGAATATCATAGTGCTCAAATCTCTTCAGCAAATATGGCAAGTCATATTTTATAATGTTCCATCCTGTCACAATGTCTGGCTTCAGTCCTTCTACCATCTGAGCAAAGAATCTGAGCATTGCCTCTTCTGACTTGAATGAAAGAACTTTCCAGTTTTTCTCCTTCTTCTTAACACTGTCAACTGCAAGTGTGTAAATCACATCTGATTTGTTTGTTGTGAATGATATTGCAACAATTGCCTCTGTTGCTTTCTCTGGCTCAATGAACTTCTCTGAAATCACCTCAATGTCCAGATACAGAACCACAGGTTCAACATTAACTTCAGCAGGTTTAATCTCTTTCCAACTCACAGTGCCAAATTGCGGAAATTCCAATCCTGACTTAATGCCTGTATCAATCAGAAATCTCCGCACAAATGGAATGTCTGCCTCAAATGTTTTTCCATACTTCTCTCGCTCCTTTGGCACATCAGATGGATCATCCACCACAATCCTTCTCACCGACTCTCCAAACAAACTCTTGTATTCACCACCACTTGCATCTTGAACATAAAAGTATGGAAAGAAGTCATCCACAATCACCTTTCCTTTCCTTCCATCCTCAGCTCTGATCCACATAACAATCCTTCTTCCATGTCTGTGAATTGTTGCAACCATCCCTTTCATCCTGCATCACCTCCACAAATAACCATTTCCACACCTTTTGCATCTCACATATCTCCTCAATTTTGAACAAGAAAGAGGTAGATATTTATGTTGAAAAATATGATGAATCTGATAGCGAGTTCTCTCAATATCAAAATCATCCCAGAATGAAAAATAGCGTGTGAAAATCCTCACCACATCCTCCTCACTGAATCCAGCTATCATCAACTCAGAAACAAAATCCACTCTCAGCAAATGTGGTGGCTCTGGATCTGAGAGGAGTTTTTCAATAACACATTCTCGCACAAACTCTCTTATTATGTCTATATCCACCTCCCCAACTTCATCTGTATGCACAGAGAATTTCCTCTGCTGCTCCTGTTGATGTGATATTTGCACCTCATCAGCAATGTCAATTACAGTCCCTTCATCTCTCACAATTTCATCAATATCTCTGACTGTTCTTGACATTCTCATAATGCCAAGCATATCATATCTTACAAGTTCCTCTTGTGTGAGAGGGATTGCATAGTGCCGTAACGAATGAAGTGTGTTTGGAACACGGAGCATTCCACGCACATTTCCGTGAAAGTGGGGATCCACAAACTCAACATCTTTCGTGAGGTCCAGACATAACAACCTTGTGATACATTTTGCAAAAGCCTCACTTAGCTGTTTTGGTGAGAAGAAGACATAAACATGAAATCCCTTCCTTCCACTGAACACAATAACAGGTTGCAAATCCAAATTGTTGAGTATTGAGCAAAGTTTTACTGCAATCTTCTTTGCTGTGAAAAGAGATGGAGCATCAATGTCAAATGCTATTCTGTCAACAGTCACAGTTCCATTGTCAATTGCATAAATCCCTGCATACAGCTCTCTCTGCTCTTTTCTTTTCCTCTCAATTTCATCAAAAAATTCTGTTGATGTGTATGTCCTTCTCTGAAAGAACTGAGAGTGTGGAACACCAAGTTCTCGTGGAAAAAATGGATAAAAGAGAAAATCACTGTGCATTCTGAATCACCTCTTCAGAGCATTGTTGGAAGCACTACTTTTGATTTGTCCTGCAATATTGTGAAGAAGTCTGACTTGAAAACATCTGTCACATCAATTATTGCATCATTAGGAATAATGTTGTCATATTTTGAGGTCAGAACTTCCACCAAATACCTTCTCTCTTTTCTCTCCACCTTTAATGCAATGTCTGTTTCATATTTCACTGCATCAACCCATGCTGGCTCCTTCCTCTTCTGTCTGACCTCCCCATTCACAATCTCTTCCTTCTCAGTCAGATATACTGTGTAAATCACACCCTTTCTTGCAATGTGATATGTGAGATTGAAAATGTTGCGGATATACCAATTGCGTTCTCCCCAGATCTTGAAGAAAATGTCTTTCTGTGGCGTGTCAAATGCCTGCAATTTGTTGTGATATCGTGCAGTGTATTCTGCAATTCTTGAAAAGTTTTCAAAATTGTCAAGAACAATCCAGTCAATCTGTTTTCCCTGAAATTCTGAATTGTTCTGAAGAATATGTTCAAGCAATTTCACAATGCAATCATAGAACTTTGCAGATGCCTCTGTGATTTGGTCAAATACAACTGCATTGGCAAGATATTTGAGGCAGGAAGCGATGATTATATTGTTGTCATTGTTATAAAGTGTCTTCTTCACAACAAAAGATTTGGTGTCAAATGGAATGCACAGCTTTACTCCATCAAAGCTGAATGCAAGTGTTGTTTTTCCACTACCTTTTTCTCCTGCAATCAGAAACACAAGCTTTTGTGCGTCCTCATCCAGCTCAATGTCATAACCTGCAATGTTCACCTTTTGTGCCTCCTTTATCACTCCTTTTTTCACAGTTTCTTTTATCACCTCTTTCACTGTCTCCTGTGACAGGTCCTTTTCTGTGTCTGAACTTTCTGTTGGCTGAATCTGTGAAACAGAGGGAGGAGGCTGTATCAAATCCTCTACTGGCTCCTCCTCTCCTTTCGTTTCTTCTTTCTCCTTCTCACCAAGCAGATCCTTAATCATCTCATCCAGATCTGCCATTCTCACATTTCACCTCCTCACTCAATCATCCACATATTACAGGCATTTGCAAATAACTTACCATCATTTCTTCGCTGAATTGTGCCCAAAAATCTGCAAATATCTCCTTCATTTACAATATCAAATCGCTGATGAAGCCAAACTGTCATTCGTGATGAGAGAACAACAGAGTTCCCTCCCTCATCTTGATATAATTCCTCTCGCACTGGCAGTGTCTCATCGCTCACTTCAACAAGAAGATAAGAATTTCCTTTTCTACTCACTCCTTTTCTTTTTCTCTCAACAATTGCTGTGAACAGAATCAACTTTCTCACTGGATCTGGAATTCTTTCATCATTACATCGTTTCTCTCTGCTCACTGCCTCACTAAGTCCATTCAGCTCCACAACATTCCAGAATTTCTGAATGAAAGAAATCTCATCTGCTATGTTTGTTGTCTTCAGAAATTCAGCAGATGTATAAATTTGCATCCTCCCATTATCTCTGTATGAGACAGAATAAACACTGAAAAACTCAATATCATCAATGAATTTTTGATATTTCTGTGGAACTGTCAGCACAAATGGCTTAACACTTGCCTTATCATTACCTTCCAATGCAAATCCAGCAACATCTGTGCCATATCCTCGTTCCACAAACACTCCAATTGGGATGAATGAAATTGTTGTGCTCACTCTCAGTTTCATCAATTCCTGTCGTGTAAAGAGCAAAGCAATTTTCTCTCTTTGTCCAGCAGCATATTTCATAACTCTCTCATCTTGCATATATCTGTTGAATATCTCTCTCACCTTCTCAACATCTGCACCAAGCTGTGCTGCCAATCCCTTCAACCTCTCCTCAATATCCATTCCATTCACCTCCTCCTGATTCTCATACCATTCAATACTCTCAGATCTTTTTTCATATCATCACAAACTTTCAAAGCAAAAACAAAAGCAAGAGCATGAAATCCCTGCAAATGTTGAGCTGAAACATCCAACAATTTCTCTGCAATTTCATTTGAATATCCAAGTCTGCTGAAGTCTCCAGAAGTCAATGCCTTCTCAAATTCTTCTTCCTCACTCATATCAAAGTATCCATCACTCATTCCTTTTCTGATTAGTTCTGCTTGTCTGAAATCTTTGACTGGAACAAAATTAACATCTGCAAATTCTGGCTCATTAACATATATCACCTTTGCAACTCCCTTTATACACTCCATCTTTCGTGAGAATTCATTTGCAGTAAAAATAATTGGAACCTTTATCTGTGATTTAAGAGTGTTGCATAATTCTTTGATGTGAACAAATCCATCCACTTCATCCAATAAGAGAACTGTTGGAGTCAATGTTCCATTCTGTAACTGCACCTTTATCAGCTGAACAATGCTTGCATCACGGCAGAGTGAGGAGTTGATCTCACTCACCTCCATGTCCAACTCATGAGCCACATCATACACCACAGATGTCTTTCCAATACCAGATTTGCCATACAACAGGACTGGTTCCTTTGCTTTGACAGCTCTTTTCACCTCTTCTCGCACTTCCTCAATTCTCATCTCCACACCTCCTCAAAACAGCTCCAATACCTCTGCTGAAGGCAATACACTGAGAATTCACACTCACTACATATCTTTTCATCCTCATTCCTCTCAAATTCTCCTCTCAGAATCTTTTTCACAATCTCTTGAAGTCTCCTCTCTGCATCCTCTGTTTTAATGACAAGCTCACGACCACTGCCAAGTAGAAGGAAAATCACCGTGTGAGCATCTGCTATATGCTTATAAATTGCTCCCTGTATCTCATAGTTTTTGTTGAAGTATGATGAGACTTTCCAGTCAACCACAATTCTCTTCTCTTCCTCGTCAGAAAACACTGCATCACAGATACCTATGAAATATTGTGTTTTGTGCTCTTGCTCTACCTCAACAATTCTCCAATTTCTCTGAATTCTTCTCTCCTCAAATCTCAGAAAGTTCTTGAAATATCGCTCATGTTCATTTGCTCCTGTGATTTGCATCAATACCTGAAATGGCTCTTTCCTTCTGTTGAGAACAGCATCATCTTCAAGCAACTTCTGATAATACCTTGCAACAATCTCATGAATGAACTCTCCTCGTTTAATATAAGAGGGCAAAATTATCTCAACTCTTGGTGCTCTCTGCTTTTTCAGCAGAAACGAATAAGGACATTTCAAATATCTGTAAATATCACTAAATGAGAGAGGAAAGAACATCTCACTTCACCTTCTCAGAATGAAGCACTCTGATTGTGTCAGCAACAAACGCAGAGAGTTGAACAAGTGGATTGCACTCTGTATTGATTCCCTGTTCTGCATATGCAAGTGATTTGTAAATCAACAATTTGAGATATGACGAAATTTCCAGCTCCTCAATTTCATCAAAGAGAACCTCAGCAACCTTTCTGCCATCTGCCTGATGTGTGTAAAATAGTGATTTGAGTGTGAAATATGCCTTCTGCCAATTGCCATCAACGCAAGCATTCAACACTTCCTTCGCAAGTGATACTCTTGTAGCTTCTTCTGCTATGTATGAGACAAATGCTTCATAATCCATCTTCTTCAACATTTCCACATAGTTCAATGCACTCCTCGCATCTCCCTTTGCCACTTTTGCAATTAGCTGCACAATTCTCTCGTCATTTCTCACCTTCTCATTCTTCATAACATCCCTCACAATTTCTGCAATTGCATCATCTTTCAGCACTGAAAAACGGAGGACTGCAAACCGTGATTTGATTGCTGTGATAATCTTGTGCTCATAGTTTGCAGTCATTATAATGCGACTTGGCATATTTTTCTGAATTACTATCTCACTCAACCGTCTCAATGCAAATTGTGCGTCTTTAGTCATCTGATCAGCCTCATCCAACAACAGAATTTTTGGTGACGCAGAGAACAGAATTGTCTTAATCTTCTCACGCACAGTATCAATTCCCCGCTCATCGCTTGAATTCATCTCAACAACATCAACATCAAGATGATTTGCAAATGCATATGCTGTTGCTGTCTTTCCCACTCCACTTCTTCCCACAAACAAGAAATGTGGAGATGACTGTATTGATGAAATTGATTTCAACAATTTGACGATTCTGTCCTGTCCTTTGATTTCATTCAAACTTGATGGACGATACTTTGTAAGAAGTGTGTAATTATCCATCCTATTTCACCTTCCTTCTGTGCAGAATAACTCCAACTTCAATCGCACTTCCATTCAGTTGTCTCACTGTTGTATTTGATATTTCTGCTATCCTCTGAACAAGCACTGCATACACACACCAAAACATCTTTGAAATTCTGTCTCCTCCAACTGCACTGATAAAGACATCCTCATCATACTCCAATACATGAAGTGTGGCAGCTATGTATGCTGATCGGGGTTTCTTTGCAACTTTTATCCATTCTATCTCCTTTTTTGCTGAACAATTTGGACAGATAAATGTAACATGTCCAAATTTGTTATCATATCTTACATTCATTTCAACAGAACAAATCTCACACTTCACCTCAATCACCTCCTATTCTCATTTGTTTCTGTTCCTTATATGCAGCAATTACAACAACACCTCTCTTTCTCAACCTCTTTACCCACTCCTTACTCAAATCTTCAACTCTCACTAACACTTCAACCCTTCTCACAACGAAAGCATAGAAAATCGCTGGCTCTTTGTTTCTCCATGCTTTTCTATGTGCCAACAAGACCTTTGTTCTGCCAATTTCCAATCCTTTCGGAATTGATGCAATGAGCTTACTCACACCCAATCTCTCTGCTTCAAGAGTGAAGGACTGTGGCGAATAAAATCGCTCTCCTACCCACATCAAGCCATACCTCTCACTATCTGGATGACATATATAACAATACTCATCACACTCGCATTCATTGTGATCTCCTGCATATCTATGCCAATCTATCCATTGAAATCCCCTATGAAACTTGATGCCTCCTCCGCAAACAGGACATACTGTGAGCTTGAATGGCAGTCTGTCACAAGGAGCTGAAATTCCATCTCCACATAAGTAATAGAAAACCTTGTTCTCTGATGATATCTTCCTATATCCACATCCTCGTCTTTCCTCTCCATAGTAAACCTCAACACCCATAATCATCACCAAAAAAATGCAAAAAAAATAAGGAAAAAAGAAAAAGAGCAAATTATTCTTCCTCTATTTCATTGATGTATCTCTGTAAATCGTTTGGTGACAAAATCACAAGGAGATCATCACCATCTCGTCTTGCTTTTAGTCCAAGCTGCTGTCTCACAGCACGCGAAATGCGCTGAGCTGTCATTTTGTATGATGGAAGTTTGCCACTTTTTGAGCGTTCTGCAATTTCAGCCACTGTCTTCTTCTTGAAGCGCAACCTCACACATGCTCGCTTGGATGTTGATGCTGCAATCTTGCGCGCTGTGTCAATGTTCTTTTTGATTGACTCTTTTATCTTCTTTTCAACAATATCAGAAATAATGTCATAGTTCCACTTGCCAAGTTCTCCTCCTGTTGTGACTGCCTCAAAGATTACTTCCACTTGTCATCACCCCCATTGCAATACATAACAATCTCATCATATATATCTTTTATGTGTTCACACCCTTTTTCAA
>Ga0116200_10000013_pt1 | contig 36896 bp, 25 predicted proteins | sample Mar14436cmmetaG_FD_94478 | JGI IMG/M metagenome (GOLD analysis project Ga0116200, IMG submission 94478) | Marine hydrothermal vent microbial communities from Guaymas Basin, Gulf of California to study Microbial Dark Matter (Phase II) - Marker... ... | reverse complement strand
TTTGAGAACATAGTCCTTGAGAACGAACCTGAGAGAGTACTCAGCTTTCTTAACCACCTAAAGGAGTACACTGAAAAGGAGAAGGGTACAGTACTCGTATCCGTAAACACGGAAACGTTATCTGGAAAGAGAAAAAAGATCTTTACAGAGAAGGCCAAGGTTACTGAGATCCTCTAACCACCACTGGAGAGGGCTTCCACAAGGTTATCTATATCTATCCGGAGGGCCGTAGCTGGATAGGTTATTTCATAGCGCTCCAGCACCTCGGGATGAAGCTCCCCAATTTCACATAGGGGTTCTCCCGCCCGCCCGAGAAGCACTGCACTTCTTCCACGAATGAAAAATGCCCTTTTGGATCTCTCCACCTTCACATTCACCCCCACACTTTTCATCAAATATTCAGCAACGCTTTTGACATCCGTGAAGCCTACCTTTCTCTCCACTGCCACTGCCCAGAGCTCAAAACGGTTCCTACCACCCCTCACCACCTCTCCGATCTCAAATACCCTCTGGGGAAAGTCTCTGTGACGGTTGTTTCTCAAAAATCCCAGCAACGAGGGGAGAAGGGAGGGACGTAAGGCCGAATGATCCTCGGAGAGAGGATTTATGACCTCCACCCCCGCCTCCCGGTCCATCTCAAGGGCCTTAAGCTCAGCCTCCGATACCAGGGTGAGAGTTTTCACCTCCTGGTACTTCAGTCCGATCATCAGCTCCCTCAGTTGACCCTCAAGCTCTTTGCCCGGCAGCTCCTCTCCGAAGGCCGGCGTTTTAGGCAGGTCGCCTTCAAATCTACCGTAACCATATCCGATGGCCATGTCTTCGAAAAGGTCCACGGGGTGAAGTATGTCTACCCTCATGGGGGGTACGCTCACCTCAAGCACTTCCCCTCTAAGGAACTGGACCGGAAAGCCCATTCTATTCAGAGCTTCGATCGCCTCCTCCACCTCTATCTCCACCCCCAAAAGCCTTTTCGCATCCTTCAGGGATATCTTGAGATGCGTCCATTCGAACGGAGGCGTCTCACGTATCCCAAGCTCCGCACCCCCGCTCTCCCCCCTCTCATAAGCCCCCGGGGGGTAACGTATCTCCACGCTCTCCGCCCTGCCGCCCAGATCTATTAGCTGGGCGGTTATTATGTTGAGGGACTCCTCAATCACTCTTAAAGAGGTGCCTGTACAGTCGACGAAGATATCCGTTGTATCCTCTGTAACCCTCGTGAGCTCTCCATTGATAATTGGGGGGAAAGAGAGAACCTGCCCTTTGCTGTCCAGAATCACCGGATATCTCGGAAAGCCATCTAGGGTGTGGGCATATTCCACGCCCTTATCATGGTACTTGAGGATCTCCGCTAGCGTCATTTCCCTGTCTCCCTGGAGGGGGAGGAAGCTCACCTCATCGGGGTTGGCCCCCAGGTATCTGAAAGGCGGATAAAGAGGGGAAAAATCGTGAATTCCGATAGCCATCTTCTTCCTGCCTCTTCCCAGCGTCATGTGAAGCTTTTCCTGTACGTTCATTATGGAGCGCAGGGAGTTCTCGTCAATGTTTACCCCTCTCACCATAACACAGCCTATGTAAGGCCTCACCTCTAGAACGGAACTGGCCACCTCAAGATATATCCCCGACCTGCCCTGAAGACTGTATAGATCCTGAGAGAAGGGCTGGGAGGTGACATAGCTCCTGTAGGCTCTTGCAGCACCCTCAACGGAGTAGAGGTCAGGGCGATTGGGAAAGAACTCGAAGGATATTGTCTCCTCATCCTCCCTCTCAAAGGAAGCCCCCATCATGGGAATGGTTCTTTTGACCTCGTCCCAGTGAAGTTTCTCCTCCGGCAAATCATAGAGAATTTCCCGGAAGTGCTGTCGGTTGATTTCAATGATGGGCAACTTCTGTCCCCCTTAAACATCACTCTAGGTCTCTCTTTGATTGTCAACGTCATATAAAAAACTATATTTAAGGGATGGGTTTTCCTCCTCCCTGTCTCCGGTGCGTGTCCATGGAAAAGATAGAGTCCGTGAAGAGCCTCAGCGACTGGCTCAAAAGAAAGGGTATCAAGTCCACCAAAGATGTCTCCGTTCCGGAAAAACTGATTGACCAGGTGATCGGCCAGGACGAGGCCGTGAGGATAATTAGAAAAGCGGCCCAGCAGAAGAGACACGTGCTTTTGATCGGTGACCCTGGAACAGGCAAATCGATGCTGGCCCAAGCTATGTCGGAACTCCTACCAGATGAGGAGCTGGAAGATATTTTAGTATATCCAAACCCAGATGACCCCCATCAACCCAAAATAAGGGTGGTGCCCGCAGGGAAGGGGAAAGAGATAATAAAGGCCAAAAAGGAGGAGCTAAAAGAGCTTAGAGAGAAAGAAGGAGCCTTCAGAAAGTTCATGTTGATCTTTTTGTTCGTTCTGGTATTCGGTGTGGTCCTCTACACCCAAAATTTCACATACATCTTCTGGGGAATCCTTCTAATTCTCGCAGGAGCCCTGGTTTTCAGATTCATCTCCATCACAGACAAGTTTGAAAAGGAGATTCCAAAGCTTCTGGTCTCCCACACCCCCGGGGAGAAACCCCCATTTGTAGACGCCACGGGAGCCATATCAGGTGCCCTTCTGGGCGATGTGAGGCATGATCCGTATCAGTCGGGAGACATGGTGACCCCCGCCCATGAAAGGGTGGAGCCCGGGTCCATCCACAGAGCCCATAAAGGGGTACTGTTCATAGATGAGATCAACCTACTGAGACCTGAATCCCAGCAGAGCCTCCTCACCGCGATGCAGGAGAAGAAATACTCGATTACAGGTCAGAGCGAAAGAAGCGCAGGCTCCTTGGTGAAGACGGAGCCCGTGCCCTGTGATTTCGTGCTTGTTGCCGCCGGCAATCTCGACTCCGTTGAGAGAATGCACCCTGCCCTCCGCTCACGGGTTAGAGGATATGGCTATGAAGTGTATATGAATACCCTCATGGATGACACGGAAGAGAACCGCATGAAGCTGGTAAGGTTCGTCGCCCAGGAGGTTAAGAAGGATAAGAAAATCCCCCATTTCCGTTATGATGCTATAGCTGAGATTATAAGGGAGGCCCAGAGGAGGGCGGGGACCCGTGGGAAACTCTCGCTGCGCTTGAGGGAACTCGGCGGGCTGGTTAGAGCAGCAGGAGACGTTGCTAGAGAGAAGAATAAGAGGCTCGTGACCCGAAGAGACGTTGTAGAGGCCAAAACCTTTGCAAAACCTCTTGAACAGCAGGTGGCAGAGAGGCTCGTCAAAAAGAAGTGGGAGTACAATGACGTCATAAACAGCGGTGCCATAGTGGGATCCGTGAATGGTCTTGCAATACTGGGAGCGGACACCGGGATGTCGGAGTATGCAGGACTGGTACTTAGGGTAGTGGCAGAGGTGACCCCTGCCCAGTCCAGAGATGAAGGACGGATAATCGCCACGGGGAAGCTTGGGGAGATCGCTAAAGAAGCCGTGCAGAACGTCTCAGCCCTTATCAAGAAGATCTCAGGTGAGGACATCAAGAATTACGACATACATATCCAATTCATAGGAACCTATGAGGGGGTAGAGGGGGACTCCGCCTCCATTTCTATAGCAACCGCAGTAGTTTCCGCCCTTGAGGCGATTGAGGTAGACATGTCCGTGGCCATGACCGGCTCCCTCTCCGTCAGGGGAGAGGTTCTCCCCGTGGGCGGGATAACCCCTAAGATCGAAGCGGCCATAGCCGCTGGCATGAAAAAGGTCATCATACCCTGGGGGAACCTCAAAGACGTTCTTTTGGATGAGGAGAGCGAGAAGAAGATAGAGATCGTTCCTGTGAGGAACTTAAAAGAGGTCCTCGAGGTGGCCCTATCTTCATTATCTAAAAAGAAAAAGGTCTTCATAGAAAAGATGGCAAAGATTTTCGACTCCGAGATCAAAGAGGACATGAGGAGATTCCCGGACATTATTGATTCACCCCAACCTGCCCCATCGTAATCCCAGGTGCCACGGCGTCGAGGTGGCTAGAATTATGGTGGTCAGGGTGCCCCAAAGGGGGTGTAAATTTGTTTTTTTACCGTCAAGCCCCCTCAAGCCAGTCCTCTATTTATAAGGATTTTCAAAAGGTATAAATATTCCTCAAAACAATATATGTCAGAGGTGGGGAGTCTCCTGGGGGATAAGGGATATATATGCGAAATGGATAAAGGAGGTGTACCCAAGAGGTGAACGATATGAAGCGCGCTGTAAAGAACCTGCAGATTTTTTTGGGACTTTTGATAGTTCTATCCAGTATAGGCTTCATGGTCCCCTCAGCCGATGAGAAAAAAGAGGCAGCGGCCATTGGACCCGCTTCCGTGACCCTTCAACTGGATGAAGGAAAGAGAACTGCCCAGGTCGCTCCTGGCCAGTCAGGAATTGTAACCTTCTCAGGGTCCGTGAATGCTATAGTCCCCTGGCAGCCCAACGTACAGCAGTGCGTTGTGACCCTCCAGGGTTCCACCGATGCAGGCTGGCCCGTTACAATATCCCCTTCCACGGTTATCTTTACGAGGCAGGACACTAGGGCCAAGCAATTTATAGCTACGGTCAAGGTACCTCCTGAGACCCCTTATCTGCAATCAGGCGCAGTTATCATTCAGGGAAGATGGAGCTACGTCCCCGGGGCAATTGGCGGCCCTGTAAACCCGGTCACAGGGATCATTGACATAGACCAGTTCTACCGCTTCACCCTCAACGTGAAAAGCCCATATGTCCAGGTCCGGCCCGGATCCACCCTGAACTTCGACATAAAGATCAGAAACGACGGAAACGGCGCTGATGTGCTGAGCTTGAGGATCCTCAATTATGACAAGCTCAGCAAGAAAGATTGGGTGGTACAGCTCGGCAACCCCAGGATCAGGGTACAGTCCAACCAGGAAGAGGTGGTAACTCTCTCCATAGCCACGGAGCAGAGGATCTATCCGTGGGTTAATGAGGTCACAACCATCCAGATAGAGCTCATATCGGTCCAGGCGCAGGAGCTGGGTGAGCTATCGCTACCTGTAGAGTACGCCCTTTTCGTCAGAGAGAGAGGTGTGGCGACCCCTGGTTTTGACCCAATGTTCTTGATATTCATCCTTGGAACATTAGCAATACTCTTCGTGAATCGAGAGAGAAAGCGTAGCTAATTCCTTGAGGACCGCACAAACCGCGGTCCTTTTCTTTTTCATTTTTTGTTCCTATCACCGGTTGAATATTCCACTTCCGCTCCTGTAGATGCATTGTTCGTTTACATCCTGTAATCTTTCGCTCATATCCAATCTTTTATGCCACGCTCTTGTGACGCATTTGGAAATATATAAATATGAAAACTCCATAGGAGTTTTCTGCTTTCCATCATACTGTGATGCCAGAATCTAGGAGACTACAACGGAGGCAGTAGGGATGAACGCCAAAACAGGGTTGTATAAATGGGCAATAATGAGCCTTGCTCTCCTTTTGATGGGGACCTTTCTTGTGCCCATCGGGAGCTCAGAGGCAGGCTCAGGGACATTGCAGGGCTACGTGCTGGACGACCGCTTTCAACCGGTTAGAGATGTTAAAATAAAGATTGTTTCCGCGTATTATGGGCATACCTACACCGTATTTACGGACGATTCGGGATTTTTCTCAATAAGCCTCCCCGCAGGCTCTTATGTTCTCTCACTTAATCCGAACGGATACACCGTGGAGCAGATATCACCCAGTATCGCCTATGTTAAGCCGGGCTCCACGGTGAACGTAGAGGTGAGACTGCAGAGGGTCTTGGGGGATTCCACCCTTCACGGGTATGTTTTGAACGAGGAAGGGGAAGCCCTGGAAGGGGCGGAGGTCATGCTGTATTCAAGGGATGTGGCTGGGTTCTCCTTAAATGGGGTTACAAATGAAAGTGGCTACTACTCCGTAAACCTCCCTGCCGGGAGCTACCATGTGCTGGTAGTGGACAGCGGTTATAGCTATGTCACAGAAGTACTAGACATAACGGGGGATGTGGAGAAGAACTACACCCTCCTAATGCCAGAAGGGGCAGGTTATCTAGTCTATGGAAAGGTAATGAACTCCACAGGGGAATATATGAGCCACATTGAGGTGTCCCTCATAGATTCTGCTAACGGGCACATGGTTCCGCTGGATAAGGATTCCTTCGTAAGGACATATATCTTCCGCATCAAAGTTTACCCGGGTCAGTTCAAACTTATTGTGGAATCGGAGGGCTACACACCGCTAGTTGAGGACATAACGATTGACGGCTCCTCTCCAGCGTGGATTAACAACTCTATTGTTCTCGAGGAAGCGCCTGAGGAGGACATCATAACCGAAATTCACTTCAGCGAGGATTTCAACGCCTCAACCGTTACGCAGCGCTGGACCCTCTCACCTACCACCAAGCTGTACGGACTTAAATTCACTGCTGGTAGTCCGCTCATGCAGATAGATCGCTCCCTTGGTAACGGTGATCTCGTAATAGACAACACCGAAATGCAGCGCTTTGTTGATTACCTGAAAGCCATAGGTCCCAGAAAACACCTTACAGACGGATACTTCACAATAAATGGAAAGGTATATGAATATGACCCGGAGGGCGGCTTCGAAGTGGAAGTGAACGATATAACAGGTCCTGTCTTGGAGGGGGAGATGCCCCAGGTGGTATATACCTTCTCCTATGTGGCAGAGGAGGGCTTTGAGAATCCGGAGAGTATCCAGATAGATGTTCTCGGGCTTGATTCCGGTGAGAAGCTAAAGTTCTTCCTCCCGGAGGAGTACGAGGTTATTGAGAACTTCGGCGAGGATGTGGGCATGATTGATGAGGGAAATGTCTCCATCTTCACTGCCTATAGGGTCTTCTCTTTCACAGCAAAGGTGAAGGAGGAGCCCGTTGCCAAGGTAACCCCAGCCAGAGCAGACCTTCTCCGCTTCAGAGAAGAGAAAAGTTATGTTCTGAACCTCGATGACCCCCTCAACCTCACCGCTAAGGAGTCCTACGATCCCGTGGGGGAGATAGTCAACTACACTTGGGCAGTCCCGGGGGTGGGGGAGTACTATGGTGAGGAGCTCAACATAACCCTCCCCAGCGATGGAGAATACAATATAACCCTCACCGTTACTGACAGTTCCTCCCTTACCTCCACGGACTGGATCCTAATCTACGCCGATGGCGTCGGACCCGCAGTTGTAGCATTCATTCAGAATGAGACCGGGGTGAACGTAACAAGCGCCGATGAGGACGAGACCCTAACCTTTAATGCTACCTTGAGCACCGATAACACCGAGATAGACACCTACGTCTGGGACTTCGGGGATGGCACGGGAATCATAACCGGGGATGTGGTCTACCATGTCTTCAGGGACCCCGGTGTTTATAACATTACCGTCAACGTCACAGACATAGCAGGCAGATACACGATATACACCATATCAGGCTTCGTGGTCAGGGATATCACCCCACCTGTGGCAATCATAGAGCCCATAGGCACCGAGAACGCAGTTGATGTGGATGAGAATGTGACCTTCAACGCGAGTCAGTCCTACGACCCCCGGGAGGACCCTGAAGACTGGGTCTACAACCTTACTCTCTACATGTGGGACTTTGACGAGTCTGACGGACTGTGGTGGGAGAACAACAAGACTACGCCCGATAGTAATGAGGGGGCCATAGGGAAGGTTGTTGTACACACTTACAGCAGACCGGGGTTCTACACAATAACACTGAACGTCACCGACTCCGCTGGACACACTGATCAAACCAACTATACCCTGGAAGTGAGGGGCGCTGATCTCAGAGTGAGCTTCGTTGAGTACGAGCCTGCAGAAGGAAAGATGACTGAAGGAAAGAAGCTTGTGCTGACCATCAATATAACAAACAAGGGCAGCGTTAAGGCGGAAGGCTTCACAGTCTGGGTCAAAGTAGGCGGCAAGAAGATAAAGAGCGAATACATCTCCTCCCTTGAACCTGATGCTACGTACGAGTTCAAGGCCGTATGGAAGAATCCAACAGCCGGTACAAAGGTAGTGAAGGTAGAGATAGATCCCACAGACGCAGTCCTTGAGAGCGACGAGGACAACAACGTCTATGAGCACACAATAAAAATAAAGGAGAAGAAGAGTCAATTGACGACGTGGCTCGCCGTTGGGATCGGTGTGTTGATTCTGATATATATCGGAGCGAGTAAGTACTACAGAGATCAGTGGGGATACGAACCCATCTTAGAGCTCTTCCGCCGGGAAGGGGGAAAGAAAGAAAAAGGGAGCAGAAAGGAAAAAGGTGCTGGCGGGAAGGAAAAGAAGAAGGGGACCGGAAAGAAATCTGAGAAAACCCCCAAAAAGGAGGAATCTGAAGAAGAGGGTGCACCCGAGGAGGAAGAGGAGAAAGCAGAGGGGAAAAAGGATAAAAAGAAGGGCAAAAAGAAATAGATCCCTTCCGATTTCCCTTCCCAACCCCAGCGTCAAATCCTTGCCCATTTGAGGGAGAGGAAGTGATAGGGTTCTTCTCCCTCTCCCTTTTTTCCATAATTTTTTATCCCTATCACGAGCTCTTTTCTTACACTGTGAGCGATTCTTGCCGCAGCCAGGAGGTCAAGCACTCTGACAGTTGGCCTTCTACCTCCCTCATATCTGAGAAGATACAAAGAGTGGCCTTTCTCGGGATTTCCTCTATATACCCTAAAATGAGAGCCATATTTCAGGCCCGACTTAACGGTGTATCCCAGCTCCGAGATGTAACCGTAAATGTGGGTAAGCTCGTCCCACTCCCCCTCCCTCCCCCCAAGAAAGAGATCTTCATTTCTGTCCATGAATCTGACCTTCCACCTTTCGCGGGTGCCCCCTTCATACCTCTCAACCACCACTGCAAGGTCTTTGAAATGAATCACTTCCCCCCCCGGAAGGGCCCTTGTCTGAGCGACTGAGGCCCACCTGAAAGGAGAGGCACGGTAATAGGTCACATCCCCCTCGGTATCATAGAAGGCCAGTATAAGCGTTCTTTTCAGGGAGACGCATTTTTTAAGCTCCTTGAAGACCTTTCTTAAGGGAATCCTCTCTTTAAAAGAGAGAGGAAAAACCACCCATTTAACAATATTGGACGACTTCCCTTTCAGCACCTCTATAAGCCTTCCTCCAGACCAAAGAGCCACGTGACCTCTCCGCCGAAGGTCTCTGTATACTATATAGAGATTTATCTCCCTCTGCCCTCTCTCCGAAATGCTTCTCAGATATTCGGGGAAGCCGAGAAGGTCACCTTCTCGAAGAACTCCCTCTATCCATCCCATCTCCAGCGCATAGAGTGCTTCTACGGTGTTCAAAAATACCCTCTCCCCATCCCTCTTTCCCATATGCCGTTTTAAATATTCCTCTCCAGATATCCCCTCAAGAACGATACCGCCCCGGCGATATAACCCCACTACCATAGTTTTCCCCTTCCCTTGAGAGGGGTCGCAATAGGTCACTCAGCGACAACCCTGAGGGCGCCATCGTGATAGAATATCCATATATTGTCTCTGATTTCCTTGGTGAGTTTTGCAAGAGCCTTATAAACCTCCTCTCTGCTAACCCCCAGGTGCTGGGCCGCCCTTGCTGTGGACCAGGGAGTGGTAACAAAATCGTTTCTTTTAATATACTCGTAAAGCTGCCTCTCTAATTTGGACAGGTTTTCAAAACCCATGGAGCACCACCTTCAGTGCCATCCCACTCTGGATATCCCACCCTCCCCCCAAGGCTTTCTGACAACCCTGAGCTTCCTTCGGGTCCTGGGGGGGTAGGCCCCCTCAGCGGGCATCTTTCTCCTGATTCTCCCGGGGAAGTATCTGAGGAGTATCACACGGGAGATGGACTGAATCCAGCGGAAGGGTATGCCCACATCAAGCCCTCCCTCAACTAGCTCAGGGTTAGTGTTTGTGATCACCACCTCATATATCTCCCCCTTTTCAACATCTATAATTACCCTATCTACATAGCCCAGGAGGACCCCTTTGTTGGTGATCACTTCAAGGCCGTATAGGTTCGTTATTTCTGTCAGCATGGAAAATTCTCCTTTTGTGCCTTTGAGGGTAAATAAAGATACAAAGATAAAATATTTTTCCTCTCCCTTCCCGCGCGCATGGATGCGCTGACTTAAAGCTTCCTCCACATTCTCAAATTTCCGGTTTATTATGAGAAGTATAAAATACCCTTTCTCTTATGGGTGTATGGATGAATATGGGCCGTGAAACAGTACACTTTGTCCGTGATTCTCACATACCGCTTTTCGTCATCCTCCTCCTCATCTTCACCACCACAATAGGGAGCCTGAATACTGCGGTCCCCCTATCTTCTGCAACTACAAGACAGGCCTCCATCTCCGTCAGCCTCGATTCGGAAGGCGTGAATGGAAAGACGTGCTTTCCGTTCTACCGCCCGTACAACCTAACGGTTGAGGTGAAAGATCTCCCTCCGGGGGAGGTAACGGAAGTCCGCGCAATTCTTTTCCCCTCTTACTATGATATCCTTTTCGTATGGAACAGGAGCACAGGGAGCTTTAAAGTGAACTCCTCCGATGAGGGGGGCTATGTGATCTTCGGCGGTGCCAATGTTCTTGAGAGCACACCCCTCTCGCTCCTCTCTGTTACCTTCTACATCACCTTCACATGGAACTGGACCTATACGGACTACTGCGACCTCCGGGCAGAGGCAAATACCACGGAGGGAGATGTTCAGACAACAGTTACAGACGCCTTCAGAGTGAAGGGCACACTCTTCTTTTCTGGAAACCTGAAAGTTCGGGGGGAGATGGGTGAGGAGATCTTCCGAGGGGAATGGGTCCCGGGTAACTACTCCATAACGTTTTCAGGAATTCGCCTCAGATATGAGGACCCCTCAGTCTATGTTCCCCCTACATGGCTCTATACGTTAACCCTAAACTGTTCAGAGACAGGCCAAATAATATTTGAAGCTCCAGTGGACGGATGGGTCAACATAACTACAATTACACCCCTCTTAACGGCACAGAACGTCACCTACCGTATAGGAATAGAGGGCATGGCCGCTCCCCATTTGAGGTCCGAGGTCGAGTTCCTCCTGAATGTGGATTCAACCCCTCCAAATCCCGTTCAAAACCTGAAGATGCACCCCGACTCTCCCACAGACACACCGAGCAGCTATGACAACGACCTCACCGTTTTTCTCTCATGGGAGAGCGGTGGGGATGTGGGAAGTGGGGTGGGAGGGTTCCTCCTTGGACTCGATGATGGTCCTCTCAACATATCCGCGTATAGCAGAATGAGAATAAATCTACCCCATGCTGGCTGGGTGAACATAACTGTTGCAGCCGTAGACAGGGTGGGAAACCTGGGCGAGGGGGCAAGGATCGAGGTCCTTGTAGACAACCTCGCCCCTGTGGCAGAAGTGATTGAACCCTTCCAGGGGGTCTGGTACAATACCACATACATAAAGTGCGAAGTTCATTTCTATGACGTGGGGGGCTCGGGGCTTGACGAGAGCTCCCTTCATTACTCTTGCACCTCCGGTAACACTGGTCCATCCTGGAAGGTGCCCCAAGGCGCATACTTTGAAAATGGTGTTCTAATTCATTATCTGTCAAACCTCACGGAAGGAAGAGAGAACTACGTGATGTGGCAGATATCTGACAATGTTGGGAACCTCCTTACAACAGAACCCGTTCAGATCTTTGTGGATACCCAGCCTCCCACATTTGCGAACCCTCGGCCGTCGTCGGATGTTATCCTCCACACCACCAAGGTGACCTTCAAGGTAGATATTGAGGACCCCTCCGAGGGCTCAGGGATCAACACCTCAACCATTCAGTACAGGTATTCTATAGAAGGAATCACCGGATTTTCGCCATGGCTCCCCGTTGAGAATCTGACAATCTACAGCCAGCATCACATAACCATTGAGGTTTCCCTCAACCTCACAAGCAGCTACAACAACTTCGTGCAGTTCAGAGCAAAGGACATTGCGGGAAACGGATGGGCCCTATCAAGCCCGTATCAAATCAAGGTAAATACCGCACCGATCATTGTAGTTGACGGAGAGGTTGTAGGCGGGGACACCGGGCCTTCATTTGAACTGAGGGAGGGGGATGACGTCTCAATAAACGCCTCGGGAACCTTCGACCCTGACGGGGACCATCTGACCTTCGTATGGCGTTCCGACAAAGAGGGGGTCTATCCGATAAGCACACCCTCGCTGTCCCTGAAAGAACTCAAAGCGGGTGATTACAACATAACCTTAGTGGTTGATGACGGCCATGGCAACAGAGTCAGCGTGGTCTTCCCGGTAAAGGTCCTCCCTGCACCTGCGAGAACGGAGAAGGAGAGCATTGTGGACAGGATTCTTGATCTTCTCTCACCCCCGGAACTCTATTATCTTCTGATAATTATTGTCATTGTGGTCTCAGTTCCCGTAGTTCTGTCGGGCAGGAAGAGCAAAAAGATGAGAGAAGTAAAAGCAGAGAAAGAAAAGGAGGCTAAAGCTGCTCCTAAGAGGGAGGAAACCGAGGAGGAAGAGGAGGTCTCCTTTGACGTTGAGGAAGGGGGAGAGGAGGGAGAAGAGGTGATAATGGAGGTGGTGCCGGGCACCGCCGAGACCTTCGGGGGGTTCCCCTTCGGGACCGTATACGGCAGCAGAAACTACGCGCAGGCCGGTTATTCTACAGCTGGAAGTGCGGGGGTTGACCTCTCCGATGAATTTGACTTTGACTACGACCTTTATGACGTTCTGGGTATCACCCCGGATGCCACAGAAGAGGAGATAAAGAGTGCCTACAGGAGGCTGGCGGCAAAATATCACCCGGATAGAGCCTTCAGACTTGGTGTGGAACCGGAGGAGTCGCGGGAAATGATGATAAGGATCAACAAGGCTAAGGAAATCCTTTTGAACCCGGAGAAGAGGGCTCTCTACGACCAGTACAGGGAGAGCACATTCACCGTGGAAGATTGAGATAATTATCAGATATCTACAGCATCTTTTTTATAAACACCTCGGAGTTAAAATCTCTCAAAAGGGGTATTGCCATGCGCACGTCCGTATCATTATGGGGTGTATCTGAAGCACTTGGCACCATACTTCTGCTACTTTCATCCACCATAGCAGGTGCAGCCATTTTGATCTTTGTCACCAATCACCCCACAAAGGAAGTCCTCGAGATAGAAAGGTTCAGCTCAGAGGTGGTGGAGATCGGTGGGGTAAAATACATAACAATCACACATATAGCTGGCAAACCCCTCCCCTTGGGAAAGATCCAGATAATAGTGAGCACTGAAGGTACCAGAGATGTATTTGAGGGGACTGATTGCGAATATCTAATCTCGCGAATAGGCGTATGGGATGGGGACAGTCTCTGGGAGATAGGAGAGACTTACTCTCACAGCATGACATCACTGCCTCCCGGGGCTGAAAAGGTGGAGGTTAGGGTTCTTAACACCGGTGAGGGGGGGGGACGTGTGCTCTACAGATACACCAATATGGTGGAACCTAAATCCGCAACTAAAGCCGATCTCTCCGTGGAGGACCTCTACCTTCAGCGCTATGGGAGGAGGCTAACATTGCTGGTCAAAGATAGCATTGCCGATATATACATGGTTATCTCAAACAACGGCGGCGTACCCGTTCAGACCTCCACCTTGCAGATATTTCTCTACCTTGACGGAAATCTGATCCGTAAGATGCCCATTGCGGAAGCCACCGAAGACGGAGATGGTGTTGTAGGCACACCTCCCGAACAGCTACTTCCAGGGCATAGTATTACCTTAGTGAAAAGGTCATTCACCACGTCCGTTCTGGGAAGCCATACCCTCCTGGCAAGGGTCCTGCCGCCCTTTGAAGGGGAGGCACGTCTGTATAACAATGAAAGAACCTACCAATTCAATGTGACAATACAGCAGTACTTCTCCCCCGGCCAGGGCCCGAATCCTGCGGTCTCAATAGACGACATATTTTTCAGCAACAGGTATCCGAAAAGAGGGGAAGAGGTGACCATAACGGTCTACGTGAAAAACCTTGGACCCTCCCCAGTTCTACCATCTCACCATCTCCTTTTTGTAATGTCCTTGTACCCCATAAAGCAGCTAAATCTGGGAGAGAACAGGAAAGTGTTATCCTGGATAGACGATGTCCCGGAGGTCCCCGAAGGTGTGGACCCTCAGGATTGGGCCTCCTCTCACGGGCAATCCCTGTACGGAAACGATACCACCTTCCCAACAGTAAAGATAAGAAATTTTGCGATCCCCGCCTCCGGTAAGATCGCTTTCCAGTTCCGATGGGTGGCAGAGCTCTTTGAGGGAAGCAATATTGTTCCCATCTACTTCGCGGTGGATTGCGACCAGCGCAACTACACCGTTCCGCCGGTAGATCAGCTGGGGACCCCGCCGGAAGAAGTCTACACTTTCCTTGACGGGGATAAGGATGAGGACAACCTGAACCTTATAAACATCCAGGTGACGCCCAAAATACTTGTTGTGGATGACGACGGGGCCTCAACAGGGTCCTCCGACGATAGAACTACTATTATTGTGGAGGCTCTCTCCGGGGCGGGCATTACCCCCGATATAATCTTTGTGGCCTCCCAGGTAAGGCTTTTGGGAGAGGAGACATATATATGGGCTCCCAAGTTCAATTACCCCTCGCCCACCGAAGTGCCTGTTCCCGCCCTAGAAGAGTATGACGTTATTATATGGATCGTTGGAGAAAATCCCTCTCCAGTGCTCTACCACAACCTTGCTGACATAGAAGCTTGTCTCAACAATGACCAGAAGATATGGATAATTGGAAGGGGTGTGCTTGAGGGAGCCTTTGATAGTTCCATACCAGACCTTAGCAGTTACACTCCCGTAGGAACCGTGGACGCAGGTATGAAGGAGCTCCTTTACGATTATACCTACCTAAAGAGTCTATATCTTGACGCTTCGGTGGCAGACCGTTATTACGGGGTTAGAGGCGATAACGTCACTGACCCGGAGAAGGGACTTATGAATCTGAATTTCTCCTCCGACGAGGGGATCACTTTCAGCGAAGTGGGGTACCGAGACGAGGGGGATTTTCCCAATGGAGTATCACCCGCAGGAAGACTCACATATGACCTTCCTGCAGGCGAGGGCTCCACCTATATAGAGGCGGGGGTGGAGACCCCCTTCTACAGGATCCTATGGAGCTTCTTCGACTATACAACTATTACTTATCTCAACGAAAGAATTAATCTGGCCGCTAGCGTTCTCAAATGGTTCGGCTGGGAAATAGAGATAGGAGATGATCTGGCGATAGTAAGGATGGAGATCGAGTTGCCCGAGGGTGTTGAGACCCCCAAGTACATGGATGATATCCTCATACGCGTATGGGTGAGAAACAACGGCCCCACGGCTGTATCCACAACGGTGATATTCTACGTAATAGGAGAGGACAACATCGAGAGGAGAATCCCCTCCAGATATCCCGATGGGGTGGACAACCCACAGGACATAGTTAATCTCCCGGGGAACGGAGGGGAGGAGATATGCACAAAGACATGGAGAGCCACCTTAGAGGGCAGGATCACTTTCAGAGCTGTGGTAGACCCCTTCAGGATACTTCAGGAGGTGAACGAGAACAATAATGACCTCTCCTACTCCCCAACAACAATAACCTCAATCGTGATCGAGAAGAGAATACTACTTATAGACGATGATGAGAGCTACTCGGAGGAGAACGAGACCTTTTCCAACTGGGACCTTGAAGGAGGAGTTGCCCCACCTCCCTCGGCCCTGCGGGAGGACCTCACCCATAAGATAGCAGAACAGCTTGAGCTCTACGGCTATTCATACGACCTCTACAGGGTTGTGAACACCTATTCGGGCTCCGCCTATCTTTTCAGCGATGGCCCGGACATAGAGACCCTGATGAGATACACCTCGGTCATCTGGGTTCTCCCGGAGGAAGAGATAGATCCACTCCTGCCTGAGACCCTCACGGCAGACGACAGAGACTACCTGATCCAGTACCTCACGAAATCTTATGAGGAAAGCGTCTACCTTACCAATGTAACTCCCAAACTGGTGGTGATCTCCGGGTGTCTCTTCACCGATATTTTGGGGGCCCCCGGGTCGGTCTCAGACCCCTTCCTGTATAGGCACATGGGGGTCGGTACGTTCACAGGTAGGACGGGTTACACAACCATCACGGGAACGTCGGATGATAGCTACCTACTCCCCTTCCATGGACTTGAGGGGACATTTTTGCGTGAGGTCTATGGGGAGGGCGTGGAGGGGAGAGCAGAGAATCCACTTTTTGGGGAAGAGAGCGTTAGCACTACCCTCTATGGGGTAGGGGAGGCGGGGCAGACCCCCTTAGGGATTCTTCACAGCTCCGAAGACCAGGGCTACCTAGCTGAGCTGATAAGCATACCTTTCCAGATAGGAACAGCAAACTCTGATGGCATTGTGGAGATGCTATTTGGGCTCTTCAGAGACCTCAACCTCACCGTCGAGAGTCCTGAAATAGTATCGAGGGCTGTGGACATCAATGTGTCGGGGACTGTTCACCAGCTAGGGGATGTTTTTCTTATTAAAACCTTGGTAGCCAATCTGGGCGGAGCCGGTGGCTCCTTCGTTGTGAGACTATACGATGGGGACCTCATACTCAAAACAGACGCAATATACATTCCTCCCGGGGGAGTGGCCACCGTTGAGACCACTTGGATTCCCACCCTCGCCGGCCAGAGGGTGATCATGGTGAAGGCGGACTACTACCAGGATGTAGAGGAAGTCTTCGAGGGGAATAATAATCCCTTCATCAATGTTCCCGTCTATTTCTTCTTCGATGATCTGGAGGATACCGATGCCAGCAGTTGGGAGCACGAAGCCACAATAGTCAGGATCAACGGGGAGAACGCACTTGAGTTCCTTGATGAGACGCAGGAGCAATATACCAACATAGTGAAGGATTGGTCAGAGGCTAACGGCTTTAACAGCACTAGCCGCTATTCACACTCCGCCTCCTTCTCGTTCTGGTCAGGTCAGGAACCGCCACCCCCGCTTGACGTAGTAATATGCATGGACACCTCCTCTTCAATGTCAGGGGACCCAATAGCAAAGCTCAAAGTGGCTGCCAAGGCCCTGGTAGCCCAGCTATCGGACCAGGATAGGGTCGCACTCATGTGGTACGCAGGGTCTGGGAATGTTCATAACGTCTCCTTCACACAGCTCACTGAAAGTGGTAGGGCCTACATAAACTCCCAGATAGATTCCATGACCCCCAAGGCAGTAACCCAGATCTGGGATATGTCGGGAGCGGGGATCTCCTACGCCTATTACGGCCACGCCGCCGGACACGTGCCCGCGGTGGTTATCCTCTCCGACGGGGTGGACCGTCTGGGGGACGACAGCGAGCCCCCCGAACCCGACGATAACAACGATCTGAACACGCTGGAGAGGGGGAGCAACCGATGGTGCCCCTGGCATAGCTTTGGCCAGGTGGTGACTTACACCAGCCATTTCGGGAAGTACGGAGGAGACGCTTCATCCTATGGCTTCTGGTACACCGTTACCTTCCCATCGCCGACAACAAGAAACGGTCTTCTGAACGCACCCCTTCCAGTGTTTACCATAGGACTCAATCTGGAGCATCACTCCCCACCCAACTCCCCATCTACATCTACAAAGCCTGCCGAGAAGAGCGTTAATACCTACGCCTATTACACTGGAGGGGTGGAATCGGGAACCGTCGAGTACAACCTATGGAGGATGGCTACCACCTCCCAAGGCGGTAAGTACTTCTATTCTCCTGACGAGAACTCCCTTCTCAGCGTCTTCAATACAGTGGCGTATGAGCTGAAGAAACTTCAGACATTGACCAGATCCTCCGGCGCTGGGACTCCCACAGATAGTGAACAGTACAGCAGGGGAGGAACAAGGGCCCCAGCCTGCGTGGAGCCCGGGGATAGATACATCATTACAGAGGAGTTCTCCCTTCTCGGGGCTAACAGCGCTAGATTGGTTTATTTCCAGAAATATCAGATGGATGTGGGCAGTAACGGTGGGGTAGTTCTGGTGGGCACCTCCGACGACGGGACGGAATGGCGCTATAGATATGTCATTCCTCAGGGGCAGTACAGTGGTAACCTGGATCTCGAGTCTTACAGATACGATGACTACGGAAGAGAGATGCGATGGGTCTACAACGGTGTATCCGCAGGTGGAAGGTACGACTGGGAGAGGGTGACCGTTGACCTCACCCCATTTAGGGGCAAGAGCCATGTTAAGATAATGTTCCTCTATCTGGCTGTCACTTGGGGGGTGGGTGAGGGGTGGTTCATTGATGATGTTGAGGTGAGGATCAGCAGATCCGATGCACAGCCTCCAACATCTACCATAGCCGATCAGTGGTATCTGGCCGAGGATGAGGTGATAGCTCACTCCGGTTCGCACTTCTGGTCCTTCGTGGATCCCACCTATGGGCTCAAACCAGGGGCGGATGCAGCTTTATATTTAAGGCCAGTGGACTTAACGAGCGCTAAATGGGCTCGTCTCACCTTCTACGTACGCTTTAACATAAACTCCAACTCTGGGTTCCCACCTGACTGTCTGAGGGTCGAGATCTCAACAGACAACTGGAAGAGCTTCAGAACCCTCCACAACGGTGTGAGAATTGGATGGGGTGTAACGGGAACGGAGGGTGACCTCTCCGACGGTATAGCCGATGGCAAGTCCTATACCGGAATCCCTGATGATGGCCTTACTGCGGAAGAGGCCAATTATTGGGTCAGTTCAGAGACGCTGACCCGATTCCAGGGGGACCTTACCGCATATAGGGGAAAGACCGTCCATATAAGGTTCAGGGTGGTGACCAACGGCTATCCCCTTGTGGGTCCCAAGCCATATGACCATTATGAGGACCCCGATCTCTTCAAAGGGGTCTATCTGGATGATATTGTAATAAGTGGAGCTTCATAAGGAGGCGAATGGTATGAGAAGATCAAATAAGACGCGGGGTGTTTCTGAGACCATAGGAACCGTACTTCTTGTCGGCATAGCGGTGGTGCTTGTATCCTCCGTTGCCCTCTTCATGGCGGGTAACGTGAAAGAGGTTGAGAGCGTCTACGTGAGCCTCTCCTCCGGCTACACCACGGACCCCTCTGGCCAGTTCGTCCTTTTTGTAGAGAACAATGCGGGGGACTCTCTTCTCCTCTCACGCACAACGATTATTGTGAAGGACGGCAGCGGGGCGGATGTCCCTGGGTCGCCCTTCTCCGCCTCTGACTGTGACTATCCCACCACAGGTATTGGCTCCTGGGACGATAACGACCTCTGGAGCCCCGGGGAGACCTGGAGCAAGATCATATCCCCCACACCCACTTTCCCCTTGGAGGTGAAGGTGGTCTACCAGAAGGCTAACGGGGAGAAAACTGTGGTCTTCTCAGAGTCCCTGGAGGCGCCTCCCTCCACCTCCCTTCCTGACCTCGCCGTGGAGGAGTTCTACTTCCTGCGATACGGTCAGAGATCCGATGAGGTCCTTGTGGGTGAACCATTAGACCTCGTGGCTACTGTCACCAACCTGGGCACGGCCCCCGTACCCCATGATAACATAACCGTCCAGTTCTACGACCGGGAGAGCTATGTCGGAGACGGTGTGCTGCAAACCCCAGAGGATGACCCAACCCCGGGGGAGCTCACCTACGGTGAAACCATCAACTACATTTATCCAAGCTGGACCGTGCCCTACCCCTTAGGTATCCACAAAATGCACTGCAGGATCACTCCTTTAACATCCGGGGAGATATCAACCTCCAACAACTACCGTTACAGGAATCTCGACGTTTCAATAAGCATAGTTCCAACGAGGCCATCCGGCCCCAACCCTGTAGTCTCCTCCAAGGATGTCCAGCTCTCCAAGACCTACCCCAAGACAGGAGACGAGGTCACCGTCACTCTATTTGTGAAAAACCTCGGGGATCAACCCATAGGGTATGACGATGACGTGATGCTGGTAGTTAGCACGGAGCCCATAACCACGGAGGGTGGTGAGATCTTCAACTGGATAGACGACATCCCCGACCCGGAGGATGATGATTATAAGGAGGATTATGAGAACTTCAACCCCGGGCCGCCTCCACCAGATTTCATGCCCGGGAATACGGACAGGGATGAAATATGGAAGGAGGTGAAGTGGGCTGAGCTCTACGGCCAGGATCTGGACGGGAACGATTACACCTTCCCCACCTGCAAAATAAGGCACCTCATAATTCCCGTGGCAGGTCAGGTCTCCATATCCCTGACTTTCACCGCTAGAAGTGCAAACCCTGACAAGATTCTGACCATCTATATGGCGGTGGACGCTAACCCCGGGGATTACACAGTTCTGCCTTATGACCTGAGGGGAGAGTCCCTTCCGCCTCAGAGAATCGTCTTCTCCAGCGAGGAGGAGGGGGCCCTTGAGGGAGACGACCCCACCGACAACTACGCTTCCCTTACGCTTCAGATCATACCCCGCATACTCCTTGTTGACGATGACGGGGCGGAGACCGGTAGTGAAAACGACGTCACCAGCCATGTTGTAGAATCCTTGACTGGTGCGGGGGTCCAGGTGGACCGGCTCTTCATAGCTCAGGCTATGACAGATGCAGGGGTTCTGAGGGATGTTCCCGCCTACGAATACGTAGACCCGCCCACTGTGGGAGCACCCCAGATGAAGGATTACGATATTGTCATATGGGTTACCGGAAAAGAGGAGAATCCGCTAACATGCAACGCTGACGCTACATATGGTGGGAATGTGGAGGAAATGATGAAGTTCCTGGACAACGGAGGATACCTCTGGATCGTGGGTGAGAACGTCCTGAAGGGCTTAAACGAGGATTACATGAACATCTCCCCCGACGAAAACGGATACTACGTTCTGCCAGACACTACCTCTTTTGTAAAGTATAACACCGAAAGGGAGGACGCTATGATATTCGTAAGGAACTACCTGGGTGTGAAGCGCTTCGCCGTGGACAAAGACCTCCCCGGGGTTATCTACGGGGAGACTCCCTCAAATCCCATAACAGGCTGGGAAGGGAATGACTCCTATTCGGTGCTGATGGATGACAGCGTTGCAGGAGCCGACGATTACACCGAATGGACTTATCCTCTGGAGTACGGCTCTGACACGTCAGATCCCGTGGGGATGCTGTATGTACAGGACTACAACGCTCCCGTCAAAGAACCCTATGGCATATACCACTACCACGAAGAGACCACACCCGGCGGTGAAACGGTCGCCTATCGCTCCGTCTACCTCCCAGTGAGCCCCCCCCACGTGAGATATCTGAACGAGAAAATCAGCATGGCGGCGAGAATAATGAAGTGGTTCCGCTGGGAGCTGAGAATAGGGAACGATCTGGCCATATCAAAGATGGAACTTGTGGTGGTTGAGGGTTCCTATCCTCCAAAGTTCATGGACACCGTGGAGGTGCGGGTCACCGTGAGAAACAACGGGCCCGATACACTCTCCACCTCTGTGGAATTCTACGTTACGGGCCCGGATGGTATAGAGAGAAGAATTACTCCCAATTTCCCGGACCCTAGTGAGGACAACCCAAGAGACATTCTGAACCTTCCTGGAGGGGGCGGGGAGACAGTAGTTACCAAAAAGTGGAAGGCCACCAGCGTGGGACTTCACACCTTCAGGGCTGTTGTGGACCCATATCATATCATACAGGAGATCAACGAGGAAAACAACGACATCTCCTACTCCACTTCCACCGTCACCTCCTTGGTGGCCCAGAACAATATCCTCGTCGTAGACGACGACGGCTCATGGAATGATACATACGGGCCCAATGGGGATGAGAACGGCTATGAGGAGGACAACCCCAACAACTGGAGGTTCGACGGAGGTGCTACGGAGCCCCCTGAGTGGGGCATGCTTGAGGACACAACAGGGGCTATTATTCACTTCCTTGAGCTCCTGGGCCTTCAATATGAGGTATATAGGGTTGTGAACGTCTTCGACGGGGAGAACGTCCAGATCGGGACGGGACCGGACGTTGAGACGATGAAAAGATACAACATGGTCATATGGAATTGCGGGGAGAGCGGTGGTGGTGGCTACTCAGGTATTGAGACCATAACCGCGGAGGACAGGATAGAGATCGAGAGATACCTCAAAGGAGATTACCGTGAAGCTGAGTACATGGGGAACTACTCCGAGGCCTTCCTGCTTGTGGGACATTATATCCTTCCAGAGATCGCTCCCAATCCAATGTACCAGAATGGAGATGTGAACTGGGAGTTCCTCTACAATTACATAGGCCTTGCTGGCTACGGCAATGAGAACACGGGAACAGCCCTGTACGGCACCGCAGGAGATGACGTAAAGACCCACGGGATAGTTATACCCACCTCCACCGTAACAGGACTTGAACTTATTAAGAGACCCGACAACTCCGGCAGTGTAGACGGCACACCTCAGGAAGACGAAGCTGGTTACCTCTACTATACAGACACACTTGACGGCGAGGACCCCGTAGCGATCTATCTTGAGAACACCGGTCCTTCTTATTTCCACACGGCATATCTCTCCTTCTCTCTTCCCTCCGGCATCTTTCCATACCTTGAACACAGAAGCACCGAGGCCTTCTATTTCCTCCTCCACTGGTTCGGGGTGGTCATCTATCAGCCGGAACTCTACGGTAGGAACATAGACATCTCAATAGACGACCCCCATCCGGTAGTGGGAGGTAGTTACGTGCTATCTCTAACCGTAGGAAACTACGGAGGGGTCCCCGGCGGGGGCACCGTCAGATTTATGGACGGCAGAAAGCTCATACACAGCACAACGGTGTTCTTAGAGCCTGGTGACGAGGTCACCGTAGAAGCCATATGGACCCCTCTTTTCGCCGGGATAAGACAGGTGAGGGTATTCATAGACTTCTACAACAATTACGACGAGATTTTTGATTACATAAACAACGCTCCGTCAAAGAGCGTCAACATCTACTTCTTCTACGATGACATGGAGAATGGCACTTCCAATTTCCGCCACGAATCCGTAGTGGCGAGGGTCAACGGGGAATCACCCCTAGACTTCTATGATCCACAGATGGAGACGTACACCGATGTAATATCCTCTTGGGACGAGGACCTCTCCTATGGGGTGAGTGAGGATACCAACACCTCCTACAGCCATCCAAGGTCTTTCAGGCTCTATGAGCCCCCCGGGGGAACATCAAGAAACCCGCTAGATATCGTCATGGTTCTTGACACCTCCGGTTCAATGGGTTGGGAGGTGGACGGCGTTCCGAAGATAGACCGGCTGAAGGATGCTGCGAAGATTTTTATAAGCTATCTCACCCCAAGTGATAGGATTGCGATATACACATTCACCAATGAGGGGTATAATTATCCGAACCTCTTTGTGGACTGGACATTCTGCACACCGGAAAACAAAGATGATTTGAATGATACTATAGATGGTCTTTGGGCAAGGGGGTGGACACCTCTCTACGACACTGTGGGAGCCGCCGCAAATAAGCTCTATCCGGCTCCAAGCGGAAGAATCCCTTATTTACTCGTTTTCACCGATGGTGAGGCAAACAGGGACTTTAATTATGGCCCAGGAAGATACGATTATGAGAATCCCTCTGATAGTCTGGGACAGTGGATGAATACGTACTATGAAAACTATTATTACAGTTCAAGTGCAGGAACAAGTGCAGGGAATCGCCAGGGTCTTATTATGGCTCCGTTCACAGTATATACTGTGGGCCTCCTATCAAGCGGATACCATGACTCAGATTATCCGGAGGAGGAGGACAGTGATACGCCCCCATGGCACACATATTGGCAGACACATAATGTACTAACTGACAGGACATATAGAAGAGTTGAGTACGATCTATGGGCGCTGGCGCACTCATCCGGAGGTGGTGGAGAAAACAACGGGAAATACTACTACGTCTACGACCCCTCCCATCTTTCAGACGTCTTCGGTGAGATAGCCGAGGAGATGGTCTCCGGGGGAGAGGTCACCAGAGGAGGTTCCTCCCCCTTTAAGGAGGACACAAGAGGGGATACAAGACAGACAGAGACCATCTTCTCTGATGATGTGGAGGGGGGAAACATAGGATGGACAATCCAGGGTCAGCCCTCAAGTGAATGGGAGATCGGTGACGAAAGGTCTCACTCTTCCTCCCATTCGTGGTGCACTCGGGACGGTAAAAACTATCGGAACATGGTAAACGTAAGACTAGTCTCCCCGCAGATAAGCCTTCTTCAGTACACCTCGGTCACACTCACCTTCTGGGCTTGGTATGATATAGAAAGCCGATGGGACGGCGGGATCGTGGAGATATCCACCGATGGCTCGACATGGCACAAGCTGGTCCCTGATGGAGGATACCCCAATACCATAAGAAGCGACTCCTCTGTCTATAATACCCTGTGCTATGAGAACGGAGATGGTGCATTCAGCTCAACCAGTAGCTGGGCCCGGACGTGGAGACAATACACGGTGAACATCCCATCCGATTACGAGGGGGTCAACATATACATCGCGTTCCACTTCGCTTCGGACGAATCGGTTCGGGAAAGGGGATGGTATATAGACGATATAAGAATCACTGGAGAGAGGATCGCCCCGGGGCAGGAGCCCCCAACACCGCCGGTAGACCCCTATCCTCCAAACGGTGAGCTCGATGTACCCACAACCCTGACCCTCTCATGGAGTGGTGGTGATGACCCGGGCGGCAACAATGAGAATATAAGATATGACGTCTACCTGGGCCTCTCGCAGGACTCGCTGACTCTCATAGCCTCTGGCCTTACAGAGAAGTACTACAGCTTACCCTACACCCTGAACGAGAATACAGAATATTTCTGGAAGGTGGTCGCCAGGAACATTGTGAACGGTAGGAGCACAGAGGGAGGCCTTTGGGCATTTATGACTGGAGGCGGTGGGAGTGGTGGCGGTTCATTCGAGAGAAACGAGGACAAGTACTTTACAGTGGGTCCCTTCTCCATCTCTGGCTCCACTTCCGCGTATCTGACCTTCTGGCATAAATATAACATACTGCCGGGCAAAAATGGAGGAGTTGTCATGTTGGGTTTCAGGGGGGTGGACACTGATGGTGACGGACCTGACAACACCTCTGACATAGACTGGCTCTATGTCACCCCTCTGACATCTTACAGCGGTAACCTCCTTCTCACAGACAGCGAAGGTCAGCCCGTGATTTGGAGGGACGATTTCGGAAGAAGAATCCTGTGGTGCTGGAACGGAAAGTCTTCAACCGGGACATTCGACTGGGAGTTTGCTAAGGTGGACCTGCTCCCGTATGTTCCCGAGAGCTCCAGGGACGAGGTATATGTACGGCTCTATTATAAGCAGTATGGCCAGGGGACAGGCTTCGGCTGGTGGATAGACGATCTTGAAATCAGGGTTTCAAGGTCAGATTCCCTCCCAGCAAACGCTTCCGCAACGGACAAATGGGAGCTCTACGAGGCTGTAGGGGAGGAGATCGGAAAACTGTCTAGAAGCGGAACCCACGCCTGGTGGAACCATAATGGGGAGGGGGGTGACGATTACCTTAAAAGCGGTATAGACAACTCCCTCATAACAAGACCTATAGACCTAACTAACGCCAGGTGGGCTCGCCTCTCTTTCTACACCAGGTTTAACATAAACAGCCTCTCCGGAGCCCCACCGGATTGTGTAAGGGTTGAGGTATCCGCTGACAATGGTCTCACATGGACTGCCATCACCCTGGGTGTGAGGTGGGGCTGGGGAGTCTCGGGCTCCGAATACAATGAGTCAGGGAAGAGCATGACGGGAATCGACTCCGGAAACGGATGGGTTGAGGCCTCAACTTTAAGCAGGCTGAGCGTGGACCTCACCCCTTGGAGGGGGTTCGTAGTCCTACTCCGGTTCAGGGTAGTCACCACAAATGAAGATGGCTACAATCACTACGAGGACCCCACAAGCGACATCAAGGGGGTTCTTATAGACGATGTAGTTGTCTATGGTGTCTCCCTCCTCACCGGTGTGGAGGGAAGTACAAGGGATGCCGGCACAGAGCAGTGCTGCGGGGATACCGTCTATCTTGAGTGGTGGGAGAGAATGATGCAGACCTATGGCGACCCCCAGGGGGTGGAGCTTTGAGAAGTGCTAGGCGGAATGTGGACGGAGTCTCCACTGTGGTCACAGGAATATTCATCCTAACCGCCGCCCTCATGGTGGCAAGCGGTTACCTTATTGTAGCAGGGAAGAACTATGGCCTCAGGGAGGAGATGGTACACCAGGCCTCCCTTGAAGAAACCGCCCTCAGGATATCCGGAGCAGTGGACACGCTCTCCCTATACGGCACAGAGGGGGATGTTATGAGCTTCCCAGTGAGGCTGGGTACCTGGGGAAGAAGCACCACAGCCACAAGTAGGGCTGTGGGGAGCATAGAGCTTACACCGGAGGAGAAGGTGCTAGAGATTTTCTTGAACGAGGTCAATTACGCCGTATCCGCCGGATATCTGAAGCTCACAGCTAACTACCGTTATACATCCCCCATCTCCTATTCCTACGCTGCGGGGGGGGTCTTCTACCTGGATCCCTATGGGGCGGGAATGTTGAAAGAGCCTTCGTGGAGGATCGAGTACGGGGGTGGTGAGACCTGGCTCATTTTGGAGATTGTCACATTGACTGGAGACTTTCAGAAGGTGGAAGGATTCACAACAGCCTCTATCACAATCACATTGAAGTCAGCCCAGGATGTCACACTCGGTTCTGGGGACCTGAAACTAGTTAGCGGAAGCCCTTTAGGGAGACTCGCCCTTCTTGAACTTAAAAGATCGGCAGAGACCCAAGGGATGGCGGAGGTGGACCCCACCCCAAACCCTAATCCAGGAGAGTTCTTCTTCACCGACAGTGGGACTGGGGCTGAGATGGAAATGCCCAGCATCACAGGGGTCCGAATCTCCCTCACCGTGATCGAGATAGATCTGAGGAGGCTGTAAGATGAAGCGGATTGTAAGACGAGATGAAGGCGTGACGAACGTCATCTCCTCCATAATGCTCCTGGCGATAACCCTCTCAGTGGTAGGGACGGTCATGGAGATATACCTTCCCGCATGGGGAAAGGATGTGGAGAGCAGGCACATGGAGGACACCGTAACTCAGATTTATAATCTCAGGTCCATAATAGAGGAGCAGAACGTCCTCGGCGTTGAGGGAGCGGTCTCCTCCTCAGTATTCTCCATGGGCAGCCCTGGGGATGCCCTCTTTGGCACCGGCAGAGTGTGGGGCTCCATGGACGTGATTACCGCTAGTGGTCAGTGTGAGGTCACCGACTCCACTGGCAGCACAATCTATGGCAGGGGCGTGGGATATATTCTATACACCGCGGACAACGGCTACATCGAGGACTACAGCCTGCTCTATCAGCAGGGGGCAATTGTGATGAAGCAGGGAGACTCACTCGTCCTCAAAGCGCCCCCCGAGGTATTTCTCACCCACAGTCCAGCCCCGGGGGGCGGAACCCTCAGGTCCCTGAAGGTGAATCTGGTTTCCTTCGACGGGGAGAGCTCCACTCACGGCTCCTCTTCCAACGCCCTCATAGAGGTGAGGGCCGTAACCACCTTCCACACAACCTATGACTTCGAAGGGGGTCAGACCCTTCTGGTCAGCATCTCCTTCCCGGAGGGATACGGTTCTGCGGTTGTGAGCTATCTTGAGGATGAGCTCTCCGCAGAGGGCTTAACGGAGAGCGAATACAACGTCACCCTCTCTAGCCCCTCGGGGGGAGAGGAGCTTCTAACGCTACGGATAGACTCCGTGGACTCCTTGGTATTGAACATCATAACGGCGGAGGTCAGGGTCTACGTCTAAAGGAGATATATCCCCCCATCTACCCTAACCACTTTGACGCTTTCTCTTCTCTTCCACCCCGGGGGCTTTTTGATGTTGACCTCAGCGAAGCTCACGGGATCCATTATTACTATCTCTCGCTCACTGGTGTAGAGAACAGTGGCCTCCATTTCAACCTCCTTTGAGGGGTAGTGGGCAAGGGTCTCAACAGAGGATATCTCAACGCTCTCCTCCCGCCGGGTCTCGATGTTCTTTAGCTTTACCCTCCTGCCCTGAAATCCCTCTATCCTGTGAGGAGTGCCGTCTTTGAGGAGGTAATCCCCCCTTCTCCAGGGAGGGAGCCTGACGAGGTACGTGAAACGTTTCAGCTCTCTCCCCTCCCGTCTGCCGACCAGCTTTGAGGAGACCTTATAATCTCCCCCATAGAGTCTGTGCATCTCCTGGGCGATCCTGCGAGCACTCTGGTTCCTCCCAACGTAGATGTCCCACCCCCCCCTCACCTTGACTAGCTTGGTGACAAAGGTCATGGGGTCTCCCCGGGCTATCTGGTCAACCCGTTCAAGTACCCTATCCACCGCCTCTTCCTGCCTCAGGAGGTCCTTTCCGCTGCCTCTAACCTGTATTATGGCCTCATAATAGGAGCCATGAATCCTGCTGCAACGGGGACAGAGAGAGCTCTTCACCCTCACCGTCAAAGCCTTCCGGGTGGGTATCACACCACCCCCGGGGAAAAGCGCCACTGCCCTGACCTCTACGTGATATAAACCCTCCCCTCCCCTGCGCATCTCTATATCCTCCAAGGACACCTCAACTCCGGAGAGCTCCTGCAGGGATGAGTGGATCTCGTCCTCTATTATGTCCTTCAGTTCTCCACCGTATTCCCAGTGCTTTCCCTTAAGCTGCGCTCCACAGGAGCGGCACACGGTTAAATCTATATAATCGGGAATAGTGAATATCTCGGAGCTTTTTCTGAAGCAGTCTATGCACAGGCCTCTGTGCAGAGTGGCCACCCTGCCGCACCTCAGGCAGGTTCCTTGCTCTATTTTCTCTTCTGTCATTTTCGTTACCTCCCCTCCTTATGAACATCTATTAATAACCCTTTTGGGAATTTCCATGCGTTGGGGGGTTATTCAGGAGAGTTTAAATAAATCAATTGTTATACTCTGAATCGGGTATTGATATGCTCCCAAAGAAGGGTTTCGGATTCTTCCCCCTGATTCTTTCGATATGGGTTATGGCCACCAACAATACCACATCTTCTGGTTCCTTTGACCCCCACTATGTCTCCATAATCCTTTTGGTACTCGGTCTCATTCTTGTGGCCGTTGAGGCCTCCACTCCCGGATATTTTATTATAATCCCAGGCACCATATTTATCATTTTGGGGGTCTTCGGGCTGATTGCACCGGCGATGTTCCTCAGCTTATACACACCCATAATAGTTATCGTTGCCCTTCTGGCCTCCACAGCCTTCACAATCAAGTTTTACCAGATCATCGCTGGAAAGCCTGAACCAACAATTACCCCCACCACAAATTCAATGATCGGTAAGGAGGGTATTGTTATAAAAGAGACCGACCCTGATGACCCCACAAAGGGGAGGGTAAGAGTTTCTGGGGAGGACTGGGCCGCCACCTCCGATGAACCCTTACCTCCGGGGACCAAAGTGGTTGTGGTCGGGGGAGAAGGTGTACACCTCCGTGTGAAGAAGAAGTGAGGTGGGCCCTTGAGCCTCTCCGCCGCCCTATTAACAGTGTCTGTAGTTTTTCTTTTGGTACTTCTCATAATGCTCGCCTCTTCAATAGTTAAAGTGCCCCTGGGTCACGTTGGAATATACGAGAAACTGGGCCACCCAGTAGGCACTCTTCCCCCCGGGGTCCATCTCGTTGCTCCATTCATAAGTAAGGTCTATTTCATTGACACAACGGAGAAAACCATAGAGGATTTGCAATGTGAATGTATTCTGACGGATAACACCCCAGTGAGGGTGGCAGTGAAGATTCGCTACAGAGTCAGCGACCCGATGAAGGCAAAATATGAAGTTGAAGACCCTCATCTTGCACTTAACAAATTTGCCGGAGTCATCATAAGGGCGATCGTAGGCGGGATGGAGACTGAGGAGGCTGTTATGAAGGTTCATAAGCTGAACAGAAAGATAATGGAGGTTCTTAAGGAGGAGTGCACCAAATGGGGAATAGATGTTGAGGAGGTCCGCATAAGGGAGATAGAGATAATCGGCCAGGTGGCCGAGAGACTGGCGAAGGACCATGAATACAGAAGAAGGCTCCCGAGGGGGGCAAGAGTGGTCGTTGTGAGAGGAGGGGGAGAGAATTGAGCTCCGCTCTGCTTACTCTAACCCTCTGGATTCTGATAATAGTTGTACTCATTTTGATTCCGATACTGTTGAAGAGAAGCGTGCTCATAGTGTGGCCTTACCAAGTGGTGATCTGTGAGAAAAGAGGGGGTTTTGTGAGAGTGCTCGATACCCCGGGACTGCACTTTGTCACCCCGCTCTTCCGCTCCCTTCACCCTGTTGACATAAGGACTCAGACCCTGAACTTTCCGCCCATGAACCTCTACTCCAAGGATATGAGGCCCTTCACCCTTGAAGCTACTGCCTTCGTAAAGGTGGAGGATCCAGTAAAAGCTCACTATCACCATGAATACTACCTTCAGGCCACCAAGAGAGCTGTTCAGAAGGCTATAAAAGATGTGGCGGCAGAGATGGAACTTGAGGATATATACTTAAACAGGGAGATTTTGGCGGTCCGCAGTGTCGAAGAGTCTAAAAAGGTGTGTGCGGAGTGGGGAGTCAGTGTGGAAGCCATGGACGTCAAGGATGTGGTACCAAGGGATCCCAAGGAGAAGATTAAATTAGAAGAAATGTATAATAAAAGGAGAAGAGCTCTTGAGGAGCTCATGGTTGTGAAGGTGATTTATGAGTGAGACGCACGGTCGCCTTAAAAATTGAGATGATGAGGTGAATAATATGCTTGGCTACTTCGTTTGGCTTTTGGTTTTTATTATCTTTATGGTCTTTATGGCGGCCCTGAGGAGCTCCATAGTGATCGTACCGCCCTACGAAGAGGTCCTCTATGAAAAACTGGGTAAGTACAAGAAAACACTCTACCAAGGTTTTAACATGATAGCACCCTTTATAAGTAAAATACATAGAGTAGATGTGAGAACCCAGACCCTTGACGTTCCTCCCCAGGAGGTCATAACCAAAGACAACTCACCCACGAAGGTGGATGCCGTTATATATATCAAAGTTGTAGACCCCAGAAAAGCCATTTACAACGTTCAGGACTACAGAATTGCCACAGTGAAGTTTGCCCAGACCACTTTAAGGGCCATAATTGGTAACATGGAGCTGGATGAGGTTTTCTACAACAGGGATGTCATAAATGCAAAGCTCAGGGACATAATTGACAGGGAGACTGACAAGTGGGGGGTGAAGGTTGAGAACGTGGAGATTAAGGAGGTTGATCCCTCCGGCCCCGTGAAGGCCGCCATGGAGGAGCAGACCGCCTCCGAGAGGGAGAGAAGGGCTGCCATATTAAGAGCGGATGGTAAGAAGAGGGCAGCCATACTGGAGGCGGAGGGTATGAAGAGGGCCAGAATCCTTCAGGCTGAGGGAAGGAGACAGGCGGCCATACTGGAGGCGGAGGGAGAGAGGATGGCCAAGATCCTCACCGCCCAGGGCGAGGCCCAGAGGCTGAGAATACTCTCCTTAGGAGCGGCGGTGCTGGACAAGAAGGCTCTGACCTTCCTCTCCCTGGACACCCTAAGCAGGGTGGCCAACGGAAAGGCCACCAAGATCATCTTCCCGTTTGAGGTCTCCCGCCTCATAGAGAGCGCCTCAGAATACATCGGCAAAGGCAGGCGCGAGATACCGGAAGTGCGGGAGATGCCTCCAGAGAAGCTGGAGGAGATCGTCGGGAAGAGCGAGGAAGTACTGGGACCCATCCCCTCCATGGAGGAGTTCGCTGAAGAACGAGAGAGATTTGAAGAGGAGATGAAGAAGGACGAGATGGACATCTCAGCCATTCTCTCCGAAAAGGGCGTTAGAAAGGAGAAAGAAAGGAAAGAATAGGGGGTTCATAATAAGATTTAAAACCCCCCTCCTTTTTCTTCATTCGTGGGCAGAAGATATTCTTTGACGGCGGAAGAACGAATCCTGTTTCATCTGTACGATTATGTGCAATATGAGGACGAGTTTGAGGTCCCACCACAGGTGACTCAGGAGGGCATCTCCAAAGGTGCCTTCATACAGAGGAAGCACGTTCCCAGGTCACTTAAGAAGCTCATTGAGAAGGGGCTTGTTAAGGAGAGGCTCTCCCACGTGAGAGGTGCCAGGCAGAGGCTGAGGGTCTATTTCCTGACAGACGAGGGGCGTGTTGAAGCTAGGAAGATAATCAAAAGCCTGAGCGGGAAGATGGTTGTTGTTAAGGAGAAGGGGAAGATAAGGAGCATTCCCTTCATGGAGTACTGTTTCACCCACCAGGCAAGTAAGACACCTCTTCAGGTTCTCATGGAAATGGAGGGTAAGGAGGAAGCCGCAGAGGCTACCGGGGAGCGTGAGATCGAAGAAGCTAAGAGAATCTCTCCCGGGAGGGAGAGTGAGGACCGAAGGCTTGACGTTTACAGAAACATCCTCAAAAAGGCATGGGAGGACGGAAAGCTTACAAGGGACGAGGCCGAACTGCTGAAGGAGGCACGGCGGGAGCTGAAGGTGACTGAGGAGGAGCACCGGCGTCTGGAGGAAGAAGTTCTCAAGGAGTGCACAGACGGATTGAGCTCAGAGAGAATCCTGGACACTGTAATAAAAACAGCCCTTAAGGATGGGAGAATTACCTCAGATGAGGAAGCCATAATAGTGAGCCTTCTGAACGTCCTGGGCATACCCGATAAAAGGAGGGAGGAGATCCTTAAGTCTCTCCCCAGAGGAGGCAAGGAGAAGAGAGAGAAGGAGAAGCTCAGTATATACCGGACCGCACTTCAAGAGGCTCTGAAGGATGGGCACGTCAGCAGGGACGAGTTGGCCCTCATCCTTATGCTGAAGAAGACTCTGGGGATAACGGAGGAAGAGCACGTCATGCTGCTTAAAGAGCTCGGCAGGTAGCGGGGCGGAAAAGAGGTTTTAAATATTGTATTGAGATATGTAGAATGCGCCAACGGGGGTTCAGAAATGCTGGAGGAAATAAACTCTATCTTCAACCTGCCCGTATACACGCCATGGGGCGCCTATCTGGGGGACTTAGTCAACGCTGTAATAGACGCCAATGAGGCTGAGATCACTTCCCTTGTAGTAGCCAATACCAACCCGGCACTTGTTGTGGACTCCGCGCCCATAGCGATCCCCTTCAGATGGGTGCAGGCCATAGGGGATATAGTCATTCTGAAATACTTCCCTTCCTCGGTTCCAATCAAACCACCTCAGGAGCAGGCTACCATACCAGCCTACAGCCCGTGAGGTTATTGTATGCCCCCCCAAAGGAAAGAGGAGAAGGTGTGCCAGTACCCGGGGTGCAGTAAACCCGCTGAGAGGTCCTTACCCCGAAAGAAGGCGGAGGGTGTGCTCGGCACCCTTGAGGGTAGCGGAAGGCGGGTGCACCTCTGCCGGGACCATTATAAGAAGTTCCGCAAGGCCACAAAGAAGGAAAGGGAGCTGGAGAGGCTCTCCTGGTAGGCACAACCTTTTAATTTGTGTTCCCTTTTCCTGAGGATTGCTCCGCATTAAGGAGGTGTGATGGATGAAGCCATACATAGTGGAGGGATACTATCCACTCCCCGGGGGCAGACAGAACTTCAGAAAGGAGGTGGCGGCGGAGAATGAAGATGAGGCGTTAGAGAAGGTCTACTCGCTCATAGGGAGTAATCATAAGGTAAAGAGAAGGTTCATCCGCATACTCTCCGTGCGGGAGATAACCCCAGATGAGGTCCGAAATCCCCTTGTCAGATTCCTCGTCGGGGATAAGAAAAGCTGAAGGTGTTCTTCTATGAGCGAAGGAAGAAAAGAGCTTGAAAGAATCGCCGCGACAATGGAGCTTATGAGGGCAGAGCTCGGGATGTTGGAGGAGAGGCTCACGCTTATCGGGTCTGCCCTTGCCGAGATCACACTTGCGAAAAGGTCGCTTGAAGAGCTTAAAAAGGATCAGGCGGCGGAGGTGCTGCTTCATATAGGAGCCTCGGTAAGACTCCCCGGGACGATTAAGGTGATTCGCCCCACGGTCAACGTTGGGCGGAACATCCATGTGGAGATGTCGGCTGATAAGGCGCTTGAGTTCCTAAAAGGTAGAGAGGAGGAGCTCAGAAGAAGCGAGGATGAGCTCAGGAGGAGAAGGGAGGAGATCGTAAGGCAGTATGAGGGGCTCAACGCCCGGGCGGGTGAGCTTTACGCACAGATGCAGGGAAGGGGGAGCGGAAATGTTCAAATCCCTTAGGGAGAGACTCAAGTTCTTCAAGAAAAAGGCCGCAGACGAGTTACTGGAGGAGGGTGATGAAGAGCGGCGGAGCAGACCTAAGAAGAAGGTCAGCAAGTTCGCGAGAAAAAGACTCGGTGAGAAGAGGGTACCGCTGGAGGATCTAAAATTGGTGGAGGAGGAGGGGGGCCTATTTTCCAAAAGAATAACCGAAAAGAGACTAGACGAGGTCCTGTGGGAGCTAGAGCTCGCTCTCCTTGAAGCGGATGTGGCAGAGCCCGTGGTGGAGGAGATCAAATCCTTCGTGCGAGAGAGGCTTTTAAACGCGAAGATATCCCGCAAGAGCGATGTAGAAGAAGTCATAGAGGAGGCTTTAAGAAAGGGTATAAGACACGTCCTGGAGGGGAAGAAGCTACATCTGGAAGACCTGATTATGAGGGGCAAAAGACCATTCGTGATCATGTTCGTCGGGGTAAACGGCACCGGAAAGACCACCGCCGTCGCGAAGATCGCGTATCGCCTGAAAGAGATGGGACTCTCCCCCGTCATAGCCGCCGCTGATACTTTCCGTGCAGGGGCCATAGAGCAACTAGAGAAGCATGCGGAGAGGCTGGGGACGAAGCTGATAAAGCACCGGCCAGGGGCTGACCCCGCTGCAGTTGCCTACGACGCCATCCAACACGCTAAGGCTAGGGGTAAGGATGTGGTCCTCATAGACACTGCAGGCAGGATGCAGACCAACGTCAACCTTATGGATGAGATGAAGAAGATAAAGAGGGTGGCAGAACCTGACCTTATAATCTTCGTGGGAGATGCGCTTGCGGGTAATGACGCGGTGGAGCAGGCCCGGAAGTTCAAAGAGGCCGTTGGGATAGACGGAGCCATACTCACAAAGATAGATGCTGATGCAAAGGGAGGCGCCGCCCTCTCAATAGCCTACGCGGTGGGTGTCCCCATTATATATGTGGGGACTGGTCAGGGATATAAGGATCTGAAGGAGTTCAACCCTACCTGGATGGTTGAGAGGATCTTCGGGGAAGCGGAGGCATGAGGAGGTGATGATCTGTCCCTCACCTCCGTCCTAGTAGACCTCCTGAACCTCTTCCCCGGGGAGGTAGTTGTGCTTTTCATAAGCATGCTCCCACTCGTTGAGCTGAGGGGAGCGCTCCCTGTGGCATATCTCCACTACCACTACTCCCTTCCCAAGGCATATATCCTCTCTGTTCTGGGTAATATGGTGCCTATTCCATTTCTTCTGAAGTTCTTCCCCCGGGTTGAAAGGTTCCTAAGGAGATATAGGCGGTGGGAGAGGTTTTTTGACTCTCTCTTCTCCCGCACGCGGAGGAAGGCCGCGGGAAAGATCGAGAGATATGAGAAGCTGGGAGTAATGGTCTTCGTGGCCATTCCCCTGCCAGTGACAGGGGCGTGGACCGGCACCCTCGTGGCTTACCTCTTCGGAATAGAGTCCACCTCCGCCCTCCTCTACATCTTCCTCGGGGTGCTCATAGCTGGAGTTATCGTTCTTGTCATAACCCTCTCCGGACCTCTCTACGGCGCGATAGGTATTGTCCTTCTCGTTGTGGCCGCATACTTCACAGGCATTTTAGGGGAAAAGGGAGGGTAGCTTTTATATCTCACTTGTTCATAAAGCGCCTCCGTGTTCTCCCCGAACAGAAGGAGGTCCAAAGGGAGAGGGCGAAGGTCCGTCTGAAGAGGTGATAACATGACGGTTCCCAAATACATGTTCTTCACAAAGGGGGTGGGCGTCCACAAGGACAAGCTTGCATCCTTTGAGCTGGCTCTCAGAAAGGCCGGGATAGAGAAGTACAACATTGTGCAGGTCTCAAGCATATTCCCGCCGAACTGTAAGATAATCTCCAGGAAGAGGGGGCTGGCCATGCTGAAACCGGGCCAGGTCATCTTCTGCGTTATGGCTAGAAACTCCACCAATGAGCCAAACAGACTTGTTTCAGCCTCTATAGGACTCGCTCTCCCTGCGGAGAAGGACCGCTACGGATACATCTCCGAACACCACGCCTTCGGGGAGACCGCCGAAAAGACCGGAGATTACGCCGAAGACCTTGCAGCTACCATGCTGGCAACGACCCTGGGGATAGATTTCGACCCGGAGACAGCGTGGAACGAGAGAAAACAGGTCTACATCGCAAGTGGGAGGATATTCGAGACCAGGAATGTGACCCAGAGTGCCAGAGGGAATAAGGACGGTCTATGGACCACCGTGGTGGCTGCTGCGGTCTTTATAATGGAGTGACAGAAAGATTTATTAGTTCACGGCTAAAAACTACATCTGATGAAGATCGTTTTAGAACCTATAGGAATCATAAGAACTCCTTTCAAAAAAGCTAAGGACGCTCCAAGGCAGGCTGCCGAAGCGCTAATGTACACGGCGGTTGCAGAGATCTTCCCGCCTTACAGGGAGGCACTAGAGGGGCTCGATTCCTTCCCCTGGGTTGTCCTCATATACTTCCTGCACAGGACGGGAGGGAGAGGTGATTTAAAAGGGGTCTTCTCAACCCGCTCACCCCACCGCCCCAACCCTCTAGGAGTAGCCGTCGTTGAGCTCCTTGAAGTGAAAGAGGACTCAATAAGGTTCCGGGGAGTCGACATGCTGGACGGAACCCCACTTCTTGACATAAAACCCTACTACCCCACCCTTGTCC
>Ga0116200_10000011_pt1 | contig 39671 bp, 44 predicted proteins | sample Mar14436cmmetaG_FD_94478 | JGI IMG/M metagenome (GOLD analysis project Ga0116200, IMG submission 94478) | Marine hydrothermal vent microbial communities from Guaymas Basin, Gulf of California to study Microbial Dark Matter (Phase II) - Marker... ... | reverse complement strand
TCTCTATATTCTCTATATTTTTTAGAAATAATATTTATGTTATATATGATAGACATAGGAATTGATTTGCATGAGCAATGAAAGGGATCTTAAGGAAATTATAAGGAAGATACAACTAATGGGAGGATCATCTCTTATAGTATCACTCCCCAAAAACTGGGTTAAAAATATTGGATTAAAGCCAGGAGATTATGTCTGTATGGTAATCGAAGAAGACAAATCTCTGAGAATATTTCCTACTTCGAGTAAAAGACAAAAGCCTGTTGGTACGGTGGTCGTAGCTGAGAAGATGTGTACGAAAGAATACGGTAACTATATGGTGTTAAGGGAAGTAATATCGAGATACCTTGCAGGATATGAGTTAATCACGATAGTTTTCAACAATCATGATCCTGAAAACAGAAGGCTTCTAAAGGAGATTATCTCAAAGAAAATGATAGGTGTTGAAGTGATAGACGAGGTTCAGGACAGAATAACCTTTCAGGTATTAGTTAGTATTGAGGGACTATCCGCTAATAAGATTATTCAGAGAATGTGTTACGTGACATCAGGTATGCTTAGAGATATCATCACGGCTTTAGAAAATTATGATAAAAAGCTCTTAAGGGATGTAATTGATAGGGACGACAATGTAGACAAATTTTACCTCTATATTCTTAGACAGTTGAACATAGTAACCCGTAGCTACGTATCTATAAATAAGGTTGGTTTATCAAGTGTTGAGGAGATACCACAGTATATAATGGTCGCTAAAAGCATTGAAAGAATAGCAGATCATGCTCAGAAGATTGCTTCAAACCTGTTAAAGCTAGTTGATGATATAAAATCCAAAGAGGAGGTATTTAACAAGATTAAAGAAATCATTATTTCAGTTCAGGGAACCTTCAAAGACTCAGTTAAAGCTTTCATAGAAAGGAAACGAGAACTAGCCCATCATTTACTGAACGCTAGGGCTAAAAAGTTCGCAGAAAACGAGGCCAAATGGGTGAACAAGGTTATCGTTCTTAATGATATCAGAATGTTTGCCCTACTAAGATTAATCCTAGACAGTTTACAAAGAATAACAGATTACAGTATGGATATAGCTGAAGCAACAATAGACCTTACAGTAAAGTAGTAATACGTTAATTATTCTAGTGGTCATCTATCTAATTGGTGGGGATGCATGGGTAAGGTACCTGGGACGATTCTGAAAAAATTATTTTCAAGAGGACTGTGCTTACAGTAGTGATGTAATTAAAGGTCCTGGTGTAGGTATCGATGTCTCTATGATGTTAGCTGATGATGACCTAGTAATTGTAGCTCATTCTGATCCTACTGTAGGCGCATTGAAGAAAATAGGATGGTTGGCTGTCCACATTGCTTGTAACGATATTGCTACTGTTGGTGTTAGGCCAAGGTGGATTCTACCGACAATCCTACTACCCGAAAAATGGCGTGAGGAAATGGTTGATGTAATAACTAAGAATATAGACGAGGCGGCTAGGGAACTTGGAGTTGCTGTCGTGGGTGGACATACTGGGTATGCAATCGGTTCTTCATGGCCTATCGTAGTAGTTACCGCTATAGGTGTTGGGAGAAGAGATAAAGTGTTAACATCAGCGTGTGCTCGCCCAGGAGATGTAGTTTACGTAACTAAGGGTGCAGGTATCGAGGGGACAGCTATACTTGCTAGTGGCTTCAAAGCTGTCTTAGTAAGCAAAAGAGTTGATAGAGAGATCATTAGAAGAGCTTTTCCCTAGGTCTAAGTGTTGTAATTTTCCCAGACCAAACTGTAGCGTTCACCACTTAGTACATTTCACAACCTGAAATATTACGTTCGTAAGTTCAAGTCTTCCTCAAGAGCTTCAACCATCTATACTTGGGAACTCCCTAAGATGAGCTTATGTAAGCCTGAATGTTTCTACACTATAGTCCCTCTAAGAGAGATAATAAAGTTTAGGAGATAATCCACTAATATTTAGAACAAAACCGTCTAGTCTTTAAAATTGTCTCGTTAAAGTCAACATATTAACTTTAGGCGAGAATATGAAAAAATCATGAATAACCTTAGCGTTTTTACTATTCTGTACCATATTGTTAATATACTGCTACGTCAGTTATAAATCCAAGATAAAACCAAATGATGCCTGTGTTCTGCCAGAACTAAGACCTCTCTACGAGGAGAGAATAGAATAGCTTAATAAAAGCTTAAAGAGTGGAAGCCTGGTAAATGGAAATTTGTACTTTTTAATGGCCATCATATTTTAGCCAGTGATATGAGGGTAAGGAATACGAATGAAGAGATTGACAAGCTATTTCTAAATATGTTATGCGAATTAAACGTAGATTCAATATCCCTATATATCTTTGAGCCAAACTACAGGAAGTACTATGTTAGGTATAATAAGTTAATTGAGATGATAAAAGAGAGGGAAAAGAGGCTTATACTAAATGCTTACACTTTCCCAAGGAAAAATGAGTCCTTTGACGAATTCTTTGAAAGGCTTCTAAGATTTAAGCCTTCTATAGTAGAAAGGTACAAGCCAGATTCTTTCTAATTCTATTAGAACCATCTGTTATTGGCGGAATTAAAATGCCAGCAAAAAGGTTGAGAGAATTTGCTACGAATACTGTAAGGGAAATTAAAAACATAAGTCCGAAAACTGTTCCGCTTGTTGTTCATACAGGTGAACTAAAGTTGACACCTTATTTCGTCGATATAAAGGGTTTAGATATCATAGGTATTAACGTGTACGGTACGAGAGATATAGAAAAGGTTAAGCAGGCGATTATTTATATCAAGAAACATGGTAAAAAGCCGTGGATTTTTGAGACGTGGTTGCTAACACAGAAGAGAGGCAGGGAACATCATATCTGGTTTAGAGACTGTTGCTGAAAGGGAATAGCTTCAGATTAGATTAGAGTTATGGTATATTTTACTCAGAAATATGGCTTAGAAGGGAACATAATAAATCCATTTTCACGGAACAGTTTGCCAACTGTAATAAAAAACCCTATGGATCTTTTGAGAAACAATTTAGAGAATTGTTGCTGGCTGTTAGGTCAAAAAAAGAGAACAACCCTGTTCTATGTCTATAAGCAGTTAATAAAAGAGGTTAAAGAAAACTTCTCAAAGCAGTAGACGATATGATGAAGTTCACTTATAGTATAGTTTGTGTTGTAACTATTTTCATCTAAGTCGTTTTCCTTAGATTGGCAAAGATGCATGAAAATTAAAGAGTCATTAATATTAATTTTCCTATATATGAATATTAGGAAAAGTACAACGAAGAACCATTAGGGGTATGCTAGCAAGAGTCTGCAACTGATGCTTATACTCTTCTATGTGTATGAGGATGTTGCCAACTATGTTGTTTAATAGGACGCAGCCTGATTAGATAGTGGTCGGCTCCCATAGCTTGGCATTGTATTTCATCGGCGTTTATCTCTATACCTAATACATATGAGACTACATCAACTATATTACCCTTGGTGAAGAAGCAGACTGGTCGATCTGTTTTACCATAGGCTTCAAGATGGAGTACTGCCTCCCAGCAGTCCCACATTTTGAATTCTAATGTTAGCTTCTCAAGGTTACTAGCTACTGGTTCTATAATAGCAAAACCAACGACTCTAGCATAATCTGAGAAGTATTCAACAAGACTAGATAGATCATTTTGCGAGAGAGACTCGAGCTTCGGATCAAGCTGTTTCAACATATGTTTCGCTAGGTGGATACCATACTTGAAGCCAAGATGGTAGAGAAAGACATCGCTGGCATAGCTCAATTCTTTCCTCAGGTCGTGAATACCCATTATAAAGAGTGGGCCGACTAAACCTACAAGCCTTAGCTTACCGACAAGAATAGGGAAAAACTTGTCTAACCCTCTCCCAAGTTTCATCATGCTAAAAGTTGCTATAAGGACTTTTCCCTTGACCATTCTCTCAGCATATTTTTAGCATCTTCTAGATCGTCTACTCTAGCAAACATCTGAACAATACAATAATCAGGATCCTGGATATTGGGTATAACGGTAGACATTAGAGGAGCAATATTTAATCCACACTAAAATTCTGTTATTTTACTTCTAAGGATCTTAGCGAGCAGTTCTCTAATCTCTTCTCTTGGATTTATATGTATTAAAGGGGTAACTAAATGGTATTATGTCTTTTCTCATTCTATATACCCCTACAGACTTCCCAGATTATAATGTTTTACGTAGTAAAATTTCTAATGATTGCATAGGGAGTTTATTTACAGTATTCTCGTATATTTTCCAGTTTTTCGTTTAATTTTATAAAGCCAAAGGTAAATTACTTACACGTTAAATGTGTCTTCATAAAGTTGAGTGAACATGGTTGAGTATGATAAGAGAAAAATCGTAAAAGTTGGTGAAAAATCGTACGCTACAACGTTGTCAAAAAGATGGTGTTCTGAGCTAGGACTCCGGCCTAGTGATGTGGTCGACATAATATTTCGTGTAACAAGCATAATGTAGCGTTCCAGTCTAGAATGTTTCACAGAGGGCTATACTTCCCAAGCTATCGAAAGTATACTCATGTAGCTCGATCCTCGTTCGGAATCCTTGCATTTTAACATGGAGAGGGTATGAAAGGGTTAAGAAACCGCTTACTTAAAATTTAATTTCATGTTTTTTCTAAACTATTTGATGTCACAAAAAAGTATAGTAGGGGATATACTTTCCATTGAAGAACTGGCTCCGAGGATAAAGGAAATCAAGATATTTGCGCCTCTTATCGCTAAGTCTGCTAAACCTGGGCAATTTGTAATATTAATGGTTGATGAAAAGGGTGAGAGAATACCTTTAACCCTTGTCGACTGGAGTTCAGAGGAAGGTTGGATAAAGCTAGTTTTTCTAGAAGTTGGTGTTTCGACGATGAAGCTTGGTCGAAAGAAGACTGGGGAGAGAATCTACTATATTGTTGGTCCCTTAGGGAATCCATCACATATAAAGAATTATGGAACGGTTGTAATGATTGGTGGAGGTGTGGGAGTTCCAGCTCTTTATCCGATAGCTAAGACGCTCAGGGCGGCTGGAAACCATGTTATTTCTATTATTGGGTCTAGAACAGCAGAACTATTGGTTTACGAGGATGAGATTAGGAGTGTGAGTGATAAGGTGTATATTACAACAGATGATGGTTCTAAGGGGATGAAGGGCTTTACATCTGATGCTCTGAAGATGTTAATTGAGAAGGGAACTCATATCGATGTTGTTTGGACAATAGGTCCTGCTATAATGATGAAGGTATGTAGTGAAGTTACAAAACCTCATGGAATTAAAACTATAGCGAGTCTTAACTCCCTTATGGTCTGTGGTATGGGTATGTGTGGGGCGTGCAGGGTGAGGGTTGGAGGTGAGACAAAGTTTACCTGTATTGATGGTCCAGAGTTCGATGCTCACCAGGTACACTGGGATGAGTTTCTCTCTAGACTTGCCACCTTCCGACGGGAGGAGCAGTTAGCCCTAGAAAGGTATAAGAAGATCCTAATGTCTAAAGAGGTGGCTTAAAAATGGCGAAGGGAGGATTACGAGAGGAAATGCCAAAAAGACCGCCCGAGGAGAGAATCAAGGATTTCAAGGAAGTAGCTCTTGGTTTTACAGAGGAGCAGGCAGTTAAGGAAGCCTCACGATGCTTAAGATGTCCACATAAGCCATGTGTCAATGGATGTCCCGTCGGTGTTGATGTCCCAAGTTTTCTCAAACTTGTTGCTGAGAGAAGGTTTGAAGAGGCATATTTTCTCATAAAAGAGAAATGTCCAATACCGGCTATTACGGGAAGGGTTTGTCCACAGGAGAAACAGTGTGAAGGTGTATGTACACTTGCAAAAGTCGGTCGCCCAATAGCTATAGGTGCTATCGAGAGATTCGTCGCTGACTGGGCCCGAGAGCATAGTGTTGAAGAAAGGATTCCTAAGCCAAAGCCTACTGGTAAAAAAGTAGCTGTTATAGGTTCAGGGCCCGCTAGTATCGTGGTTGCTGCTGACTTAGCTAAACTAGGCTATGAGGTTACTATGTTCGAAGCTTTTCATATACTTGGTGGAGTTCTAGTGTATGGAATACCGGAATACAGGCTTCCTAAGGAGTTAGTTAGGCATGAGATAGGATATCTTAAGGAGTTAGGTGTGAATACCAAACTCGGCATTCTAGTCGGTAGGACTATAAGTCTTGAAGAGCTTCTAGAGGAGTATGATGCTGTTTTCTTAGGAGTTGGTGCTGGACATCCACGTTTCCTCAATATACCAGGCGAAAACTACTCTTGTATCTACACAGCGAACGAATTCTTAACTAGGATCAACTTGATGCGTGCATTCCTATTTCCTGAGTATGATACTCCTATCCGTGTAGGTAAACGTGTAGCTGTAATAGGTGCTGGTAACACGGCAATGGACGCGGCTAGATCAGCGCTCCGCTTGGGTGCAGAGGAGGTTGCAATACTATATAGAAGGACGAGAAAGGAGATGCCTGCTAGGGCTGAAGAGATAAAGAACGCAGAGGAGGAGGGCGTCAAGTTTATCTTACTCGTACAGCCGGTCGAATTTCTTTCGGATAACGGGAGAGATGTAAGCCGTATAAAACTTATGAAGATGAAGCTTGGTCCACCGGATGAGAGCGGTAGACCAAGACCTGTGCCGACAGGTGAGATAACATACTTCGATGCAGACACAGTTATAAATGCTATAGGTTTTCATCCAAACCCCCTAATACCACGTTCAACTCCTGGACTCAAAACAGACAGGAAAGGTAGGATAATCGTAGATGAAATGGGTAGAACCAGTCTAAAGCGGGTATATGCAGGCGGTGACATAGTCATCGGTGAAGGAACCGTTATAGAGGCTATGGGATGGGGTAGAAAAGCATCAAAAGCAATCCACATGGACTTATCAGGCTCAATTTACGGTCGCACGATATAACACTACCAAAATCAAAGTCTTTTTCCCATTTTTAACCAGATTAACATCTGGAAATTCCCAGTTATTGTGATATAGTACATCAGAAAGAGCGTATAATATTTCACTTGATATGCTTGAAATACATAGTTTTCGCTGGCTTCATATATTATCTCATGAAAGAATAGTTCGGCTTCATATTTTGTGGCAGAAAAATCGGCTTCCTGTTTTATCCGATAATCTAATTCTGTCTCCTAATCAGATTCAGAAAATAATCCTGAGTTTAAGGTCTAATCTATAAAGCATTATATAGGAATGGATATAGTATGTAGGTGGGTTCGCATTATGGCAAAAAATCCGTCGCAGCAGGAAGATTATCATTCTCCTAATTCTGTTACTTATACTTAATAGCTTTCTATACATTTATCTATTCCAGAGAGAAGCGTTTTCTACATCCTAGTATATCTGAAGCCTAAAGAATGTATTAACGAGTTTGTAATTATGGAGAAAGCAGTTACATCCAGGTTTAATTCATTAAAAAACCATATTTTTACGAGTTGCTTACAGAGTTGGAGATTGAAAGCAATGAAGTCGAGCCTATGAAGTTCTTACAGAGACTTTCAAGAGAGAATGTTATAGTCAAGAAGCTGTCTAGTGCTTTAGGAGAACCTTCAATATACGTATCTATTGTCTACAGATCTAGTGAGAGGGAAAAAGTGCTAGAGAAGGGAAAGAAATTGAATGCAATTATAGATGCAATAAGCGATTTAATGAAAGGTGTCGAAGTTAGTGGAAGGTGAAACTATTGGGTACACGCCCCAATGTCGCACTCTTTTTCTTATCAAACCATTTGACTTATATGAAGCTCTCGATAGACTAGTTACTGATATAAGGGAAGTACTAGGTATGGAGTTTTTTCCACCTGAGAATCTAAGAGTTGTAGTTGAGTCTAGGAGGTCGTTCGCTAGAGGAAGCTATGATCCTATAGGAGAATAATAACACTATATGACAATGACTGGTGTAGAAAGACGTTTATACATGAGTTATTTCATGCCATATCTGCTTTTTCTCAGATTCCTGAACTACGGAAAATAGCTAAACTCGAAAGAGATTTTGTTGAGGGATTAACAGAGTTCTTCACGGGATATGTACTGTATACGAGATATAGGGAGTGCTATATCGCATGGATTAAAAGTAGATATCCTGTTTGTGCTATATCGTATGAGAAGGATGTAAAACTTTTTGGAGCCATAGCACAAGTACTGATTCCAATTTCAGATCTCGCTAAGATATACGTATATAATCCTAGTATCGACTGGTACGAGCAGTATAGGGGTTCCTAGATAGCTACAATATGGAGGATTTTCTAATAAATAAACCTAAGAAGAAGAGAAAATGGCCTCCCCGCACTTTATTTGAAAACATAGTTGTAAAGATTCTTAGAGAGAAAACCGGTGAGAATTTAGTAGACGAATTCAGAGACTTGCTATATGAAGTCCCCATAAGTGAAGTACTAGATTACTCAAGTATGTTAAAGTGATTTTCTAAATATTCCTCCAAGGAACCTGTTATTGCGCTAGAATGAGCTTACAGTAACTGATGTGAATATGTACATATATCCGAGAAGTAGATAATCTATTTGGTGTTTCTATCCCAGACCTTAATCATTCGGGGGTTTATAAAAGAAGGCTCAGCACTCAAGATCTCAATCATCCCATTTTTAAAGTCAGATAAGCCTGGCTCATCATAAAAAATGAATATTTTTAGCGTACGCCTCTCACTCTATTGATCTTGTATCTTCCCATTATTTCCCATATTTCTACTTCTACTCCTTCGGATAACCTCGACTTTAATTCTTCGTCTTCAGGGTATGATAACTCAAAAGTGGAGTAATCTTCTAGGCTCATAATCTGTACTGTGTCTGGCAGTAGCGCTATTACTTGTCCTGAAAATTTTCTCACTACTGGTACTTCTATCTTGGAGCTTGTTGGTACTATCAGTGATCTTTTTACTCCGTCGAAGATTCCTATACCGACTATCCTTGCTTTGGCTGAGCCGTGTTTTCCAGTCTTGGATTTTTCGACTTCTACTACTTTGCAGGGTTCTCCGTCTATGACTACGAATGACCCGACTTTTATACTTCCAGCTTCTTCTGGTCTAGTTGACATATGTCATCCCTCAATCAAATATTCGATAATAGAATGCCCTCACATATATTAAAATGTTCTTTATAATATAGTTTTTAGAGTTTAGGGGTCTAAATGGGGTCTATATCAAAGATATGGATTAAAGCTAAAAGGAATGATGAGAAGTCCCTAAAGGTCGCATTAAGACTGGTCGACCTGTTGGAAAAGAAAGGATTTAAAGTTTACCTAGATCCTCGTATTGTTAAGCAAACGGAAAAGTATGCTGACAGAGTATTAGACGAAAAATCTGTAAGCAATAAGAATATAGATCTTATTACTGTTGTTGGAGGGGATGGTACACTACTAAGGCTTTTTCATGATCTCTCTAACGGGATGCCATTGTTGCTATGTATCAATGTGGATTCAATAGGTTTCCTCTATGATTACGATTATCATGATATTGATAGAGTAATTGACATGTTAGTAAAGGGGGGGTTCTCAGTTAAGCGGAGAAAGGTGGGCGAGGTATTCTTATCTAAAAAGGGGAAAAAAGAGAAGCTGTATTTCCTTAATGAGGTTGCCGTATTTAACAGAGATTTCTTTAATATTTTAAAGTTCAAAGTTTATCTTGAGGACGAGCTATTATATAAGGGACGTGCTGACGCTATCGTCGTTGCAACGACAACTGGCGCATCAGCCTATGCTCTCTCATCAAATGGACCTGTAATCGATCCAGACCTTGAATGTTTTGTTATAACCCCTGTTGCACCGTTTTCAGCTCTATTAAAGCCTGTTGTGGTTTCGCCGCGGAAGAAAATCAGGATCGTTCCAGAAGATAACGCGATTGCTATCATAGATGGGTATATAAAGATTTTTATAAAGTCTGGTTCTGAGGTAAAAATAAGTGCAAGTGATAGGTATTTGTCATTTATCACAGGTGAATGTAGGAAAACGTTCTCAGAAAAATTGACCAATAGGCTACTGGATAAGCCATGGAGTTTTAAGCTAGGGTAGCTTCCTTAATAAAGCTATAAAAAATCCGGGAGTATCATGTTTATCCGGTTCGTACCTCTGGGTAAGGGTAAGATCGTTTATAACACCTATACCTGGCGAACCCATAAACAATTTTTGTTTAATAATTTTGAGTTTAAAGTTTTTAATAGCCCATAAGATATTCTGTTCGTTTTCCTCTAATGTGAGCGTGCATGTTGTATAGAGGAGTAGCCCACCAGGTTTTAACAGTTTAACGGCTGTCTCGATAAACTGTCTCTGATATTTCTCAAATGATTTGAACTCATCCTCACTTCTATTATAATAAAGCTTAGGTCTAACTCCCAATGCTGAGCATGGCGGATCAAGAATTATGGCATCAGCATCATAAAAAATACTTTTATTGTATAGGAATCGTGAATCTTCATTAAAAGTCTGTACGATATTTATTCCCAGCCTTTTACAGTTTTCTCTTATTCTCCGAGTTTTTCTATCTGTCCTGTCAATTGCATATATAATTCCATCGTTTTCCATCAACTGTGCAGCTAGAGTAGTCTTTCCTCCAGGGCTCGCGCACATATCTACTATCTTCCATCCTTTCTCAGGGTTTAAGATATGTATGCTTAGAATAGATGGTAAAGATTGATCATAGATTAATCCTCTCTTATAAACATCAAGTTCTCTAATGTGTGGAACCTTGTAGACAGAGTTTGTTGTCTCTACGGCTAATCCCCTCTTCTTAGCCGTCATCTCTGGACCATCCATTCTTGCAACGCCCTCAGCAACTAAATGTCCTAGAGGACTGTATATGGAGACAAGGTCTCCTTCCTTAACATTTATGGTCTTTAACACGCCGGGTCCATAAAGGTTTGCACCCATGTAAACCGATTCTGCTGCCGCTTTATCAGCTATAACTATTTTACTATGTTTCTTTACCTGGAATGGACCTTTTACTTTTATATAAATGACATCATTGTGAAACCTATAACGGGACGCCTCAATACCTTCTTCTTTTAAAAGCCTGATAACATCTTCTCGAGAAGTTTTTAGTGTATTTACTCTAATACAATATCTTTTGCCGGGAGATCTAAGGGAGTTTAAGATCCTCAATGTCCTAAAGAGGGTATAAACATTTCGTAGTCTACGGATGGCCTCATTTTCAAAGCTATAGTACTCGGCTAACAATCTATTTATCATGGTATCAGCGATTTTCTTAGAATGTTCTTATGTTTAGAATTCTATACCCTATATTAATTCTGTCATGCTTTATTAAGAATTGGCGGGCCCGCCGGGATTCGAACCCGGGACCTGCGACTTTCTTCATCTATGTGTAATTTAGAAGGCCGCCGCCCATCAGGCGCCTATGTAATTTGTCTCCTGGCTAGGCCACGGGCCCTGCTCTTTTAATTTTTATCAAACATTTATTTTTAGTCCTACTCTATAGATAAATATTTCCGAATATTTAAATCTAAATTTACCTGAGTTAGGTCTTTAAACGGTCTTTTTCTCAATATTTCTGCATACTGTTTCTTTGATATTCCTGGTATCAGCCTGAGACTTTTAGGGCTTGCAGTGTTTATATTTAAAGGATAGGGTACTGCTATTAGCGAACGGGATTTATGACCTACCACTAAAACGTCAATCTTCTCCCATAGGGGGAGTTTCTCAGTCACATAGACTAGCAAAGGATATGAAGCAGCTTGTCGAGCAATACTATAATCATTTACGTGCTTCTCAACAAATAGGTTCTTCAATATCGTAAGCTTAGGAACTACCCTTTTTAACATTAAAATATCAAATTTCTCTCTAACCCACCTCTTGAAAGACTGATAATACTGAGCATGTTTTTCAATTATTCTTGTACCTATAGACCACATTCGGGTTGAGGGGAGCGGAAGCACCTGTCTAATGTTTACTCTCCTAATCATCAATCCTTTTTCTAGTATAGTTTTCAGAAACTCAATATTTAGTTTATAAGTTCTTTTTGTCTCGCCCTTTAATCCTAGTACGAAATTTATACCTGGTAAGAATTCTGGCAATCCATTATAACCCCTCATACCACCATACTTATTAATGATCTGTAGAACCTCGAATGCCTGGTCTGGGTAGATCTTAAGATTATTTTGTTTTACTACTTCTGGATCAGCAGACTCTATTCCCAGGGCTGCAACGTCTCCAGGTGTATGATACCTTATTATTGTTTTGATTATCTTGACTGCTTCTTCCTTGTGATGGTATACTGTAGCTGGATTCACATTATCTACGTGTAATGTTTCAAGATTTGGAGCAACAAGACGGATCGTTCTAAAGAGTTTCTCAATAGCATCCGGGTTAGGTTTGGGATATTCATCAACATTTATTCCTTTAGCCATGTATGAAAAAATATCAGATTGTCTTCCCAGTCTAAAGTTTCTTACGCCGTTTATATATAGTTCTTTTATTTCCTTGACAATATCGGTAATACTCCTAAATACAACCTTCCCATATGAAGGTTCTATACAGAACGAACAACCTCCTGTAACCCATCTCGGGCATCCACGATATGTCTCTATTTCAGCAATTAGGTTTTTACCAAAATTGGGATGTTGTTTCACTATCTTTGCTCCTCTAACGGCAAAAAGGGATGTCAGTCTATAATTCTTTCTTACCTTAAAGGGATCTATCCTCTCTATCTGAAGTTTTTCCCTTAGAAGATCATAAATAACTATTTCAGGATCTCCTCCTACAACTACATCAAAAATATTTTTAAAATCCTTAGGGGGTACAGCTATTTTACCCCCTTGAATACCAAATCCAAACCTTGCGGCAGGACCAACTAAAATCTTTAAAGGTTTTTGAAGCAGTAAAGGCCACTTTTTTATCTCATCTAATGATATTGGAGAACCTCCAATATATTTTCCGGGAACAACTACTCCTGCAATGAAAATAACAATATCTGTTTTCTCTAGAAGTTGCATATATTTTGCTAGATTATTTCTAAACTGGTCTACAGTTATATAGAATATTTCTGTGGATCTATTAATACTCCAAATAGCTCCTGCAATATATCTAGGGTATATATCAATATATGGTGGAACGCCAAGACCTGCTGGTTCGTCTGTATATCCGTCAAGAATAGCTACCTTCATTTTTTTTCTCCCATTTTATTCCATGGGTCCACCCATAAGGATGTATTAAAGAAATTTTATTTTCTTTTTTAAGCCATACACCTGAGCCCTTTTCCACATATCCTATCCTATAGAGAGAGCATCTATGTTCTCTGGCTATGTCCTCAATCTTATATGAATTACTTGGAGATGCTGTGAATATGAAATGAAATTCTTCACCTCCTCTGTACAGTGCTAGTTCTTCAGCTTTCTCATCATCTTTGACATTCTGATATACCAATGGGTGTAGAGGCAACTGTTCTACGATTATTTTTACATTGCTTGCTTCGCTTATTAAATTAAGGCTCATAGCGAGTCCATCGCTACTATCTATCGATGCATTAACATATTTGGAAATTATACTCCAAAATTCTAAATCTATAAGCTTAGGCCTATAGAGAGACTCTAAAATCTCTTTCAGACCAATATTGTATATCTCATTATCTAGCAGGATTTTATATCCTAATGATGTTAAGCCAAATAGGCCTGTGGAATAGACGATATCTCCTGGCTGAGCTGTTTTACGTGAAATGATTTTATCTGCAATACCTACGCTGACAACCGAAAGATGGAGTGTCTTTGTAAAGCTTGTATCTCCTCCCCAGAAAGCTACTTTAAGACTTTCGCAAGCAGACTTTATCCCGTTATACAATTCTATAATATTTTCTTGATAAGCATTATCTGGTACTCCAAGTGATATAATACATCCTTTAGGGTTCGCCCCTTTTACAACTATATCACTTATACTCATGACAATTGACTTCCAGCCAATGTCAAAATATGTCATTCCGGGAAGCCAATCCGTTTCCTCATCAAAAGTATCTATGTTTAGTACAACAATGTTATTTCCATGTCTGAAAGCCGTCGCATCATCTAGATTCAGAAGTTCCTCCTTATCCTTTTCAAATATTTTCCATGCTAACTCTATTACCTCAAATTCGTTTAAACCGCTCATAGGCTTCAAAAGATCGTCTATAAGTCTAAAATAATAAATGGTACGATAAATTTTAATATATCACATTCTTCTTTCGGAGGAAGCTTAAGTAATCATGATGCTAGGAGGTAGTTCATATAACATAAAGAGTGTTTCGTTACGGATGATGCTATTAATGTTGTCTCTAAGTTTAAAATATGTGAAAGGGATAACAGCTTCTATTTAAGGTTTCAGATTATCAGAACATGCCACATAAATCATCTTGTTCCAGAAACAGGCAGATTCCTTTCAACAAATTCTTTGATCTTATCGTATCCTATTAGAACATTATTATCAAATGCCAGGACTGGTGTTTTCATGGTTCCAAACTCAAACAGCATCCATCCTCTCATACCATTTTTAGAGACATTTATTTCCTTAAATGGTATGCCTTTTGTCTTTAGGATGTTTATTGCTTTCTTAGAGTCAGGGCTTTCGTCAACAAATAGGTAAATATCTTCATCGAGCTCCATTCTTCACACCGTTTTAATAAGGTCTACAATATGTTTACTATCTTTCATTCGAGTATTTTCTAAAATACAGTAGTAATCTAGAAATAATATTAGCTACCTAGATAACAGTGAAACTAAAATAAACATAAATCGTAGAGTTTCCTATAATATGCGGAAGTGATCCGAAATGATAATATTCGCCAGCGGTATCAGTGGTAGCGATAAAATGGGATATCTTAAGGAAGTAGCTTCAATTTCGAATGGAACCATAGAGATTATTGATGTTGGAAATCTGATGTTTGAGAAATCTAACCAGTTAGGGATAGAGATTCCTGAGGGTAAGATTTTAGATTTAGATTCGTTGGCGCTAGATTACCTAAGAGCTGTAACCTTCGAAGAGATACTGAAGCTCATAGATAAATATCAAGGTGTCGAAGGACAAGATCTAATTATAAGTACTCATACTTGCTTCAGATGGAAGAAGCATTTAACTCCAGCTTTTAACTTTTATTATCTAAATCAAATTAACCCTGATATCTACATTACAGTTATTGATAATGTCCAAAATATATGGGCTAGACTACAGAGGAGTCAATGGAAGAACAGGCTCTCCCTGAAGGATATAATAGTATGGAGGGATGAAGAAGCCTTTATCACGGAGATGCTGGCAGAATATCAGAAAAAACCATTTTACATAGTCTCACGTAATGAACCGCCAGAACTATTGAGGAATATTCTTCTTAATGTAGAGAAAAATAAAAGGCTTGGGAAGAAAAGTGCTTTGAAAGCATATCTAAGCTATCCCATAACATATATGAAAGGTGATCCTGACTGGATGGAAAAGAAGGAACATGTCAAGAAATGCTTAAGGGATGCCGGGCTAGTGGTGTTTGATCCTATCACTATTGAAGAGGTTGATATCATCGGTCTAGCTGAAGATGCCAAGTCTAAGGGTGAAAACAGTGTCACATTTGAGCTGGAAGGTGAGAAATTCTCTATCTCTGTAAATGAGATAGAGGAATCTAAAGAGGATATCCTAGATCAGATTGTTGCCAGAGATTACAAGTTGATTGATCAGAGTGATGTGATAATTGTGTTTTATCCTGTTACGACGCTCTCACCTGGTGTTCTAAGCGAAATAAACTATGGTTTTACTCATAATAAAGAGGTCTATGCTATCTTCCCGTATAAGAACAGAAGCCCGTTTTTCGAGTATTATACCACTGCCATCTTTAAAAGCGTTGAAGACTTATTAGAATATTTTAGAGAGAATGACAGACTGGTGTAAATATGGAGCTTAAGGATGTGAAAATTAGAGCTATAGCGTATCATGCCCCCCTCCCGGAAAAATTCATCGAGCTAAGGGAATATGTCGATAACTTGATAAGGTTCAGCTTTGACGAACTTAGAAAAATACTCTCTCGGGAAACGGGACTAGAAGTTTTCACTAGAAGGGTTGTTTTCCCATATTACGAAGATTTCAAAAGCATATATGGGCTAGATCTTGAAAGGTTTGTAGCCTTAATATATGAAGAGTTAGGAGAGAGAAAGGACATAGATTTTATAAGCATACCTTTTGCTGAATATGATAAAAATTATATGGATGTATTTCCCGAACTTCTGCTGAATTATCCTAAACTCTTTCTGTCCCTGAAGTATGACCCTCTAAATATTCTTGAGGATATAGAATTACTAAAGAATATATCTGTGAGAGGCGGATGGATAAATGCTACACATTTTGCATTTTCTTTTGGAAACCAGCTAGTTACACCATACTTCCCAGCAACTTTAAGCGATAGCAAAGGGATAACGTTTAGCCTGCTGTATCCGAATTTTCTCCTTAATCATTCTAAAGAAGAAAAAGATCTCGAAAAATCTATAACATATATTGCAAAACATTTGTTATCAAAGTCTATAGGAGTAATAGAGGAATTCAAGGAGACTGGAAAGTTAATAGGTATCGATTACTCCTTATCGCCTTGGATGAATGACAGCGTGGCTAATTTGTTGGAAAAGCTTAACGGTCTAACATTTTCGCTTCCAGGTACACTTTCAAAAATATTTGAAATCAACAATGTTCTGCTAAGAATCTCTATGAGATACAGAGGCGTTGGATACAATGAAATCATGCTACCCTTGGCAGAGGATAATCATCTAAAATATCTCGCTAAAAGCGGGGAAATATTCTTCAGCGATTTCCTGTCTTTCATCTCGGTTTGTGTAGCTGGATTAGACATGATACCTATACCATCTTGGACAGACATCAGGATACTAGAAGGAGTATTCAACGACCTTTATTCCCTAGCACAACATAAGGGTAGAACCATCGGGTTAAGACTTATACTAGTAGACGCAGAGCCTGGAGAAGAAGTAGACCTTGGAATATTCGGAAAGACACCAGTTTTAGACCCGATAGAATAACATCTCATTCAAGACATTACTTTTGGTGCGGGGGCCGGGATTCGAACCCGGGCAGGCCTACGCCAGCGGAGCCTAAGTCCGCCCCCTATGGACGGACGAAGACCTTTGTCCTAGCTCGGGCACCCCCGCACAATTACATTATGTTATTGTTCATCATCATCTATTTTATATATTTCTGTAGGTAGGTGAGATATAATTATCTGCTCGGGTTTGAGACCATTTATCAGTTTTTCTTTTAAATCATTAACGATGTTTAAGATTTTATGGTAGTGTTGCTCAGATATTACTCCTCTCCTATAGATCTCTTCTAGTTTTTCCATATCAATAATCTTTACGGTTTTTGTCTTAATAACATCTACATGGTAATCAATATACCAGAACCTGTTTAGCGACAGGAGCTCTACTGGAGAATTTATGTTAAAGTATAATCCCAAAATGGTGTTCTTTCTCCTATATACATGTACTATTATGGGAGAAAATGGAGCAAAAACGGTTGTTATAGTATCACCACTCTTTTTCTTAATATTCAATCCATCGTAGAATCCGCTAGAACTCACGATTCTCTCACAGTAAATGAGCGGCTTTGAAATCTTAAAAACTTTACAGGAATATGTATAGTACCTTTCTGATGGCCAATGATGAACTAGCACGATGTCTCTCTGCATGATATGCCTGAATATATTGTTAAGATGAAGGTGTATTAATTTAAATGAAGCATTACATACACTTTCGGGGTCGATAATGTTCTCAATTATATCCATACAGTCCTTCTCCGGAGTATCAGTTGACTTTATGTAATGATGGTGTTTTAATGTTAGAACTTGTTTACTTCTGTAACTATCTAGTCTATTCTTTGCTTCGAAGGGAAGGAAATTAATGAACAACTTTTCCCCTTTTCTAAGCTTTTTTGGCTCTTTACACTCTGCAGCTTTCTTCTTAAGCTGGAGAAATTTGTTTATCAGTTGTTGGATTTCTTCGATAATATCAGATAGAGATGCTTTGTTCGCACTGCTTCTAAAATATACTCCTGTATTCGGTGGTAGTTTAATCTTAGTTAGAGCGGTTAGAAGGAGCGTCTTCTTTTCAGGGTTTCTAATAAATTTACTAAATCTTGTATTACTATTCTCAATTAGTCGAACATATTTTCCAACAACTGAGATCCCTTCTTTTAATAATACTTCATCGTCTGTACTTGAAGCTACATATGCAATTGTATATTCTCCAACCTGATATCTCTTGTCGGTTTCTAAAAACCCTTTATGCCCGTCATAAAGCTCAACTATATATCCCTTATCATATTTTTCTAATATCCTGACAACATGTATAGAGTATTGATCATATACTTTTTCTACGGAAACAATTTCTGGAATGTTTTCTCTTAAAACCAACATTACTTGCGTTGAAAGTTTCTCACCCCCGTATACTATGAACCCCTTTTTGTCGTCAATATCTTTTATTGTTACAACTGGGACGAGTTCGTTTGTTTTGATTTCTTGGTGAAACCTTTCTTTTAGAACGTCTGAGATATCTGCTATGGGAATACTTTCGTCGAGTAGCATCCTGAGTATTGCCGTGGAATATATTCCTCTAATCCTTACGCCATCACCGCTCATTCTCTCACCAAGTAACTCTTATCTACTGATAAAAAAACTAAAATAGGCTTTTAATAGATATGTTCTAGACTAGCAATTTTTATTAAGGGGTGAGCTATATGGAGCAACCTAAGCAACTGAAAGATGCAATAGAGCTTTTAAAAAAGATTTCTGAAGATCGCGGGATCCCAAGAAATATAAGGAGAGTTGCTAGTGAGTCGATTGCTCTCCTGAATGATAACAAGATGTCGCTCGGACTAAGAGCGGCTAACGCTATTTCAAAACTAGATGAGATCTCCATGGATCCCAACGCTCCGCTATATGCTCGTACAATGATTTGGCAGACGATAGCACTTTTAGAGCAACTAAAGGACCAGATATAAGTGACCAACGTTAATACTCTAAATGTGAGTATCGAGAGGGTTAAAGAGAATGAGTTGGATAGTGTATATTATATCGAAAAGTTAAGCTTCAGATATCCCTATCCTGAATCCCTTCTTTTATTCTACTACAGGATTTTTCCTGAAGGTTTTCTTGTTGCAAAACTCGGAGATAAAATCGTGGGATACATAATATTTCTCATCGAAAGGAATAGTATTGGGCATATTATCTCTCTAGCTGTACATCCGGACTATAGGAGAAGAGGGATAGGGTATATGCTTGTTTCTTCAGCTATAAGTTTTCTATCCTCGCTTAATATCAAAAGTGTAAAGCTTGAGGTTCGGGTCAGCAATACGGCAGCAATAAAGCTTTATGAGAAGGCGGGTTTTCGAAAAAATAAGCTATTGAGAAGATACTATATGGATGGTGAGGATGGTTATTTGATGATCTACAGTAATTTAGAAAGGCCATCTTCCGATGTGAAAAAGAATACCAGTAAATAATAGGTTTGGCAGTGATGACTATTACCAAACTAGCAACAGGTAGCGTTTTTGTGGGTAAATTACCTGAGGGATGTAAGCTATGTCAAAGAGGTTTAAAAAGTATAATCTTTGTTACTGGGTTATGTCCAGCGTCATGTTTTTATTGTCCTATAAGTAAGGAAAGAAAGAGGGATGATACTTACGTTAATGAGAAAAGGGTTTCTAACTTAAATGAAATTATAGTTGAAATCATTAGGTCTGCATCGTTAGGAGCTAGTTTAACAGGCGGTGACCCTTTAGTCAGACTAAACCGTACTCTTGCTATCATAGAGTCTTTGAAGAGATTCTTTGGCAAAAATTTTCATATTCACCTTTATACTTCAGGCATAGGATTAACAATAGAGGTTCTAGAACGTTTAGAGAGAGTTGGACTAGATGAAATAAGAGTTCATCCAACTTCTCAAGTCTTAAACAGGCTAAAAACGCTTGTGGAGGCTTCACATATTGATTTTGGAATTGAGATTCCGATGCTTCCTCATAGCGTGAAAAAAACTCTTGATTTAATAAGGTATTTCGATAAAATAGGGATAAAATTTGTCAACTTGAACGAGCTAGAATTCTCTGAAACTAATGCTCTTGCTCTTTTAGAAAGAGGGTATGAAATGAACAATAATTATATTAGTGCAAAGTATAGTAAGGAAGATGCTACAAAAGTCATAAACCTTGTAGCAAAAGAAGGTTTGAGTATAAGTGTTCATTTTTGTCCAGTTAAAGTGAAAGATGTGTACCAAACAAGTCTTCGCCTATTTAGAAGAGCAAATATCGTAGCTTTACCGTTCGAAAAAGTCACGGATGAAGGCACAATAATCAACCTTGAAGTTAAAACAAGGGAATATCTTATCAGGTATCTGCCTAAGGGATTGGTTAAAAAACTGGATAAAGAAACCTATTTGACAGGTATCGACTATATCGATGTTATCAGAGACAATATTGACAGAGCAGAAATATTTATAAGAGAAGAATTAGCATCCAGCGATAGATTGCTTGTTGAAAAAGAGAATGTGGAATAAAGGATAGTGTACCGGGCACGGGTATACCGTTGTTCATCGATTTTATCTCTCCCACGGCGACCATTGCCCGGCAATAATTATATCGTTTCTGGAATATTTCTATTTTGCTTCACTTACTTGACAAATTTTTTAAGTGTAACGATAAAAAATAATGATAGACGTTGACTGATATAAGGTGGTGTCGTATATGAGTACTGATGACGACCTAGAGATTTTAAAGATGAGAAAGCTCTTAGAGCTTCAAAAGAAGATGCTTCTAAGTAAGTCTAAGAAGATGGAAAAACAGCCTACTATTGATTTCTCCTCTCTTTTCTATAAGAGCTTAACCGACGATGGTCGTGAAATGTTTGAAAAAGCTAAGGCTCAGTATCCAGCATTGGCCGAGAGAGTTGCTAACGAGATAGGCAAGCTAATATACTTTGGTAGGATAAGAGGGATGTTAGATAGCCAAGTTATATATGGTATCTTCTACGAGTTAGGGTATCCTATAAGGATTCAGACAAAAATCGTGTACAAGAAGAAAGGAAAGGTCAAGTCTATCAGTGAATTAATAAGGGGGAATGAGTAATCTATAGAGAGGTGGAAAAAGAGTTGAAAGTAAAAAAGATAATTTTGGTTGGGGCTAAATGGGCGCCTTTTCATGAAAAGATGAAGAAGCTTTGTGAAAAAATCGCTGAGGAGAAAAATATAGAGTTTGAAGAGAAAATCGAGGATTGGATGTTTTTAAAGAGATATGGAGAGAAGGATGAGTTGGGCGGTACCGATATACCTCAGGTTTTCGTGGAATACGAGAACGGGGAAATTGAGCATCTGCTTACAAAAGTTCCACTATCATCTGATGGAAGTCCTAATTATGATGCAGCAAGAGATAAAATAATCTCTAAACTTGAATAATCATTTTTATGCTATTCCTGATATAAACTTCTCTATATGTCTCGAACCTAATATCTCGTCAAACGATATTCCTAATGCCTCAAGTATCTGTACCAATGTTGTCTTCAGATGCTCTACATACTTGTCATGATCTATTTCGTCAATCCGGGCTAATTGAACGGCTTTGACACCCTCTTGTGAACGTACCTTCACGTATGTTATTATATCTCCTACATCCAATATTTTTCCATATCGTGCTAGTTGCCTAGCAGCCTTAACATGTTGGGGAGTGGTTTTTACATAAGATTTTAGAGGTTTAGAAAGCGCAACCCTAAATGCGAGTTGATCTAGGGGAAGCTCGCCTTTTTTCAGTTTGAGGTAGTTTTCCCGAGTAAGTACCTTTATATGATCTATAGCATTTTCTAGTTCAACTATGTTCTCAGCTTTTTGTAGAATAGATATTATATCATAGAATAGATTCTTAATGAACTCTGGAGTATTTCTCTTTTTTCCAACCAACCCTTTAATATCTACTTCTCCATTAGTATATACACCAATATAGTTTTTCTTCCTTTCACTAAAAGCGACCCATCTATAAGCTTTGTCTACCTCTAAGTCGATGTAGAGATTCTTTGACACCCAGTCTATTAGCTCCTCAATTTTTTCTCGAGATGGATTCCATAGGAACAGGCTGTCAGTGTCTCCGTAAAGCACTGGTATTCCGAGACTATATGTTTTCTTCAGCGTACTTGCTATGGCATATCTACCTAATGCCGCTGTACACTCAGCAACCGGAGGACAGTACAAGGGGAAGGTTTCCGCACCAAAGACACCATATGAGGCGTTGATAAATACTTTCAATGCCCTTTCAACTGCTTTATATTGGTGTTTTAACTCGGGCACTTTTTCTTTTTTTGCCAGTGGCTTGTATATATATACTCTTAAATCTCTGAGAAATCCGATAAGCTTCGAAGTTAACCCCTTTCGTTTCCTACAGACCCAATGTGTAGTTCCAGGTATCGTATTATTCCTACATTCTGGATGCAGACATCTCATCGTCTCATATGAGAGATTCCACCTTTTAATCACGGAGGGATAAAGTGAAGCGAAGTCTACAACCGTGACATTGGTAAAGATTCCTGGAATAGGATCAATTACTATTGCTCCAAGATACTTTTTCCCTTTTATTAAAGCCTTTGTGGTGGTTTTTCCCTTAAATCTTATTAATTCGTCGGGATTTGGGATCAGGTAGCCTAGCTTTCTATGTTCAAAGTACATTAGGTTTTTTATCCAAGCGGAGATGTTATGCCTAGTTAGGTCGTCCATTGAGAGTTTTGAAATTCTCATCATTAATATTACGAGTCGTATAACAAGATTCTCATCAAACTCTGTAAGTTTATATGTTAGCTCGGCATCTTTGAAACTATAAATAGCAAGTTTACTGTAACTCATTTTTGATATTGGAGTTTCATGTTCAACCTTGCCTTCGCCTAGCAACGCTTGAGAGATCTCGTCAAGAGTTTTTCCTTCACGATATTTATTTCCGAAAGCATATATTCTCATCGATCTATTATTGAAGAATTTGTAAAGATCCACGTGAACCCCTTTCTTTAATCTTGCCTCCTCCATATCCCTTGAAACCCCGATAGGTATTTGATCCTCCTTTATACCTAGCTTCAAAGCTCTCGTTCTCAAATAGGGGAGGTCGAAGTTGTCACCGTTAAACGTTAAGACTAGAGGATAATCATTAATGATTCTGATAGTTTCAAGTATCAGATCCTTTTCATTATCGAATATTTCTACTTCGAATTCATCGATATCAATTAATTCGCTCTCATCAAACTCTTTCCTCTTTAAGAGAAGAACTTTCTTAATGTTATCAGATGAGTAAACAGAAACAGCTATTATAGGATATAAAGCTTCTCTGGGATTAGGTATCCTATCTATCTCTGGTGAAAAAACTTCAATATCTAATGCGACTCTTCTGATTTCGGGAACAGGAGTTTGAAATAATTTTATCCATTCCATTAGTTCATCAATCAGCTCTGGCTCATCCTTATACACCTCAGTTATTTTCTCGATAACTTGTTCGTCAGGAGTATACTCAACAAGTTCAATATTACCATTTTTTATCTTGTAGAGCATACCTGGAATTAGTCCTCTATCGTACGTGTAACAATGATGATATTTTATTCTAGCTTCCCAACAATGACCCTTAAGAAGATCTCGTAATGAGTTTCTAACACCACCTACGGATAGAGGATCTCTAGCAACGACTTTTGTTACTAAGACATTCCGATCGGTTAGGGGATCATATTTTTCTACAATCTCGAGATGATCAAATCCCTTGTGTTTCAAGATTTCCTGATATTTTTCAATTATCTCTGCGGGATGCATGTCTGTTATAAGGTAAGGTTTATGATCCGTTGTATCCTTTGCTATTTTCATTTGGCCTTCTCTAACATTATAGAACTTTAATGCTGCTCTATTTGATTCACTGTCATAGTAGACGGAAAGAAGCAAATATATATCATCTTGGAATGCTTCGCTAGACAATCACATCCACCTCCATTTTTCGAGCTTTCTTTCTCTTTTTGTCGCTTTTTTATACTCTTTATAATGTTCTTTGCAGAGATAAACTCTATTGCCGACGCTTTCTACCTCAAAGGGTAGTTTCGCGTTTGAGAAATCTACATATGAAATAGATCTTACTGCCTGTTTATTACATTCCTTGACAGAACATTGCACACCCTTTCTAACTTTACCCATAACCATCGCCTGCCTATCAACTACATTAGATAGTAACAGGAATAAGTCTATACGGTAAGTATTGTCTGTTATCTATATTGTATCACGCTATTTTACTTTTATGATTTCTTATGAATCTAAATAACCTCTCAAACGCTTCTTGTAGGTACTCTTCTGGGGGGAGGAATACTATCCTGACGTGCTTTTTATCATGCATGTAAAACCCGCTGCCTGCCACTATTAACACTTTTTCTTCTAGTAGAAGTTTTCTACTAAATTCCTTATCGTCTTTCCACTCACCCTCAGTCTCTATTTTAGGGAATAAATAGAAGGCTCCTTCCGGAATAGAACATGTGATATCTTCTACTTCCTCTATAAGCTTCAAAGTGTAATCTCGTCTTTTTCTCAGTTTCGTTATCATTTCAGAAATGTGTGAATCATCTATGTTTATAGTGTCAGCTAAAGCTTTCTGAAAAGGTGTCGCTGTACATAGTCTATTCCTTGCTAATTTTAGGACGGCATCTCTTAATCTATTGCTGTCAAAGTTGCAGAAGTACATATAACCTATTCTCCATCCTGTTACCAAATATGTTTTCGAAAAACCGTTTAATCCTATTATGGGAACATCCTTAATTAGTGATGCAGTGCTATAGAATGTACTATCATACACTATCCGATCATAGATTTCATCAGATATTATTAGCAAGCCGTGCTCCTCTGCTATTCTTCCAATCTCCTCTATATCCTCCTTTGGTATTACCATTCCAGTCGGATTATTAGGATTTATTATGACAATAGCTACGGTTTTCTCAGTTATATTTTCTTCTAATGATTCTAGGTCTATACACCATCTTCCATCTCTTTCAATTAACCTATAATATTTTGGAGTACCTCCATAGAATGCAATAAAGTTTTTGTAAAGTGGATATGTGGGCGATGGTATTAATACCTCAGTCTCCTTGTCTACAAGCGATGCCATTATAAAATTTATTCCTTCAGAGACTCCAGCCGTTATGACTATGTCTTCAGGAGACAACTCAACGTTATTGACTCTTTTTTCCTTTTCAACAATCGCCTCCCTTAGTTCAGATAGTCCCTGTGAATATGAGTAGTAGTTATAACCATTTACTGCAACATTATATAAGGCCTTAATGATGTGAGGAGGGGTTTCAAAGTCATATTTAAGTGGATCTCCTATATTGAGGTAGTAAATCTTTTCGCCTTTTTTCTCGAGTTGTTTAGCTAGCGGGACAAGTTCTCTGATCTCATATCTAAGTATCTCAACCCGGTGGGGTAGTGTTATCTTTTCATTAATAATATGTACCGCCCTACTTGTGATTGTAGAGTTTTTGTCTCAAATATCTTATCTAGCAGACTAATTAATTTTCCGGCAACGATAGAAATTTGTAACATGACTACTACTAATATCTTAAGAATTGGATGAGAAGAGAAAAAAATAAACGTAGGAGAGCATTAATTGCCATAAACGAGAAAAGAGTAATAAGAATCATTTTCCACCCCAGTTTACTAACGTTGAATGTTGTCAAATCAAGCCGACGTGACGCTTACTATTTGCTATATCCTGAACAGGGTTTTTGCACGTGCACCGACTTTTTCTTCAATAATATTCTGAGAAAAAAGGAATATGAATGTTATCATCTCCTAGCATATAAGATTGCCAATGAGAAAGGGCTAGTAAAGGAAATAAAGTGTAGCGATGAGGAGTTCAAAAGATTCTTTGCAAAAGTGATAGTTGGAGTACTTACCTGAACTACTCTACCTCAGCCTCAACAGCAACCTCTGCTCTCGTCTCTACTCTTTCTATTTTCCCGTCTCTAAGGTATATAATTCTATCACTTACATCTATCATCTTCAAGTCATGCGTAGCGGTTACTATCGTTACTCCCCGTTCTTTATTCATCTTCCTTAGCAAGTTTATTATCTCAAGCCCTGTGTGTAAGTCAAGGTTTGCCGTGGGCTCATCAGCTAGAACTATTGCTGGATCGTTTGCCAGTGCCCTCGCTATGGCTACTCTTTGTTGCTGCCCTCCACTTAATTCACCTGGTTTATGATGTAATCGATCCCCTAAACCTACTAATGTCAATAGTTCTCGGGCTTTCCTCGTACGCTCTTCTCTTCTTACACCAGCGAATATCATGGGTAACGTAACGTTTTCAAGAGCGGTTAGAACGGGAATAAGGTTGAAAGTCTGAAAGATGTATCCTATTTTTCTCGCCCTGAGCCATGCAAGCTCATAAGCATCCAATTTGCTAATATCAACCTCATCAATGTAGACCTTACCTCTTGTCGGTCTATCGAGTCCTCCTATCATGTTAAATAGGGTGGTCTTTCCAGAACCTGAAGGACCCATAATAGATACATACTCACCTCTTCTAATCTTTAGGTTTATTCCATCTAGTGCTTTAACAATGAAGCTTCCAAGCTTATAATATTTTGCTAAATCTTCTGTTTCTACAGTATACTCATATCTTAAAGACATATTCTCACCTCTTAGATCTCATATCTTAATGCCTCAGCAGGATTTAACTTTGCCGCATAGTAGGCGGGATAAATTGTAGCGGCTAAACATAGGACTATTGCTAAGCCCACACCGAGGATGAAGAGAGCGAGAGCTGACGGTAACATTCCTACAAAGGGAATCGCGGGATTGGCGAGTCCCAACACAGGTAGCGCCTTGGCCAAACCAATATTACTATTCGTAGCAGCATAGACTATGGCTGCTACAAGCCCGCCAATATAACCTACAATTCCACCTATTGTACCTATTATTATTGACTCGATAAGGAAAAGCTCTAAGACATGCCTATCGAGGGCACCCAGCGTTTTATATGTTCCTATTTCTTTATATCTTTCTGCTACAGCTATAAGCATACTATTGGTTATACCTACACCACACACCAAAAGTGAGATGAATAATAACCAATACATGTAAGGTTCTGTTCCTGAAGTTTGCCCAGTAACTGTTTGGAAGCTTCCCATCAAAAGAAGACTTACTAAAAATGCTATACCTAACATTACCGAGGCAGAGGTTATAGCAGCCCTTGTGAATCTTTTCTTTATGTTTTCAATGCTAATCCTAAATGCTTCACCTATAGGAAACGCGACCTCGCCTACTTCCCATGTACTTTTTCTGGTGACTACGCCTTCGTTTTTGCTAGACATTCTATACACCTTTTTCTCAAGCTATATTATAGTTTCTAAGCTTATTATTATATTTATTTTCATTAAAATTTATATTATTCGTCAATAAGCTTGTCATTTGAATGCATCGGGGATTGCTCTTGACTCAGCCTATCACAAAAACAAAGGAGTTAATAAAACTAATACTTTCTAAAAGAAGGGATCTTTCTGAAGAGGATATTTTGAAGATGATTGAAGAACGAATTAGCGAGCTTGGAGGTCTGATAGACGATGAGGCAGCAGCAATGCTAATAGCTAAGGAGTTAGGAGTACAGTTACCTTTAACAGGGACTCGCCTACAGCTCTCTTCACTCAAGATCAGGGACATCACTCCAGGCTACAGGAACATAACCTTAAAAGCTCATGTTCTAAAGGTTTCCAATATCTTTCGTCTTAGGAAAAATGATGAGGTAAGAAGATACGTACGTGTCCTACTAGGAGATGAAACAGGTCAGGTATGGTTAATATTATGGAATGATCTTGCTGTAAAGGCTTATAATGAGTTTATTCCTGGAGATCTTGTCCTGGTAGAAAAGGCATATTGTAAAAAGTATAGAGATAGAGTTGAGATAGGTTTGCTAAGGGATGGAAAAATAACATTGATGGAGAAAAATACTTCTATAGACAAACTTATGGAGCTTAAAAGTAAGCATAATTTGAATATAATTTTACTTCAAGTAGCAGACGTTGTTAGGGGACCAAAAGCCACTTGTATATACGGCTATGATGGCTACAGGAACATGTATCGGGTGGTCTTATATGATGTGCTAGAAGAAGTCAGGCCTGGAAAAATGATAATCGTACAAGACTATAGGGAGGGTGGAGAGGGTACATTTAAGATTTATACTGGTGGATTAACAAGACTTTATGTATGGGAAGGCTCAAGTTTTCCAGAAGTCCCTTCTCAAGAAAGTTATCGTAGAGAAGTTCTTAACGTCTCTTCCTTAAATAAACTAGGAGAAAACATGCCATGCTGGGATGTGGACTTGAAAGGTTTCTACGTAGGCTTTATCCCGTTTAGGAGGACGGGAGGTAGCCTGTGGATTAGTGATGCAGAGAGTGTTCTTAGAATACCGCTTTTCGACGATAATCTCTTAGAAAGCATTACAAAACTAAAAGTTCTTAATGAGATAGTACTGAAGGGAGTCTCTATCAGGAAGAATGAAAATAGATATTTCCTTAAGGTATTGCCCTGCTCGACAATCATCGTGACTGGAAAAGTGTATGAGAAAATGCCTTTAAGTACATGTAATCATCTTCTAACAGAGAGAAGCTGTAAAGCTGAGTTGAATGCTACAGTTACCAGTCTATCTATCGGTGTTAAGCAGTTTAGAGATGCTGTAATCGTCGGTTTATCTGTATGGATCGATGATGGTACAGGCCAAGCACATATCATAGTTAACAACGAGAAAATCATAGAGGAATTACTAGGTATAAGCCTTAAGGAGTTTATAGAGTACAAAAATGATAATATTCTAGAAGAAGTTATTGATTTTTTAAAGGACGATATCATAGGAAACGATGTGGGAATAAAAGGTATACTTTTAAAATCAGGTATACTTATACCCTCACAGATCAGGTTAATATCAGCTAGTTAGGATGTAAGATTTCTCATAAAATATATATCGGCATGCAAGTTTTATATCCCAAGGTATTTTAGTATCTATTATTAGAAATATTGTGTGATGTAGTGTGGGCAGGAGAAGAAGAGGTCGGAAGATAAGAGTAAGAGTAAAGAAGAAACTACCAACGTTATTCCAGTGTCCAAGATGCGGATTTACGACGGTGAGCGTCCTAATCAATAAAAAATTGGGAACAGCTACTGTTAAGTGTTCAAACTGTGGACTCACATATACATTCGAATACAATCAATATCTGCAACCAGTGGATTATTATAGTAGATATCTGGATAAATTTGAGGAAGGTGTTCCCAGTGAAGAAGAAAGTGAAGAGGTATCTATTGAGACGATTGAGTAAAGAGAAAGCCCTACATATGACATTAATAGATCCGGAAAAAACTTCTCGTGAGGAAGCTCGGAAAATTTGCGTAGAGGCTGTACGAGCTGGAACCTCAGCTATTATGGTTGGGGGAAGTATCGGAGTTTCTGAAAGGATGGTAGATGAGGTGATACGCGGTATAAAGAAGGGAAAAAGGGATATTCCAGTAATACTTTTCCCTGGAAACCCGTCTGCACTAAGTAAATATGCTGACGCGGTATGGTTTCTCTCTGTCTTAAATTCTCAGAACCCCTATTTTATCATAGGTGCTCAGATGCAAGGTGCCCCTATCGTTAAAAAGTATAATCTGGAGGTTCTTTCCTTGGCTTATTTAATCTTGGGAGAAGGAGGCGTAGTATCCTATGTTAGTCAAACGAGACCTCTTCCTTTAGAAAAACCTGAGATTGTTGCTTCATATGCTCTGGCTGCTGAATATATTGGGTTTAATTTTGTCTACCTTGAGGGTGGGTCGGGAAGCAAACCTGTTTCCCCAAATATAGTTAGATGTGTAAAGAATACAATAAGTATACCACTAATCGTTGGTGGTGGAATAAAAACATATGAAAAAGCTAAGGAGATTGTTGGTGCAGGAGCCGATATAATTGTTACTGGTACGGTAGTAGAGGAAGCAGATGATATCTACTCAAGTCTTTGCAATATAATTAAGGGCATGAGGGACGGTGCTACACTAAGAAATTCTAGTACCCAACAATAAGAGATTATTAAGATATTTTGATTTGGTTTCTAATTATATACTAAAGAATCCGAGATGCGCCAATATTACCGCTATTGTTAGAAGAAGCGATGACAGCAATACTATTTCTGGTTTAATTTTGATCCCACCTATATCCTCGTCAAAAAATGTCATTAATCCTGCAGCTGATACTGGGGGAGGCGCTTTTTCTTTGTCCCTCTTCTTTCTTTTCCTTATACTCATAATTCTTCACTTGTAAATTGAATAACAAGAAATCTTAAAATTTTCGTTTGATTACTCAAGGTATTCTATGATAACTGTTGTATCTTTACTATACTCATATAGACTACTTATACCTAGTGGGTCATCAATAATTACAGTAAACGGTATCTTTCCCCTTGCCATCTGCTCTATCTTTTCTTCAACCTCTATTACCTTTTCCGATTCGCCAGAAATATCTAGTATCTTCATTGTTGATAACGCATCTAGAAATCTTTGAAGGATACCTTCTATATTGGTAATAAATGTAGATGCTATTAACCCTGGTGATAGCTCAGCCCCTATTTCTGGTATTTCAATAGTAGAAGTATTAGATCGTAATATCTTGGTCTTTAAGTCCTTTTCTCTTGACACCTTTATGTATATACGAGTATGTCTTTTTTTCTTTAAAGGCAGTAGGTTGGTATGTTTATATCCACAGGAAGTACAGCGTTTGCTTACTAATAATACGTCTTCTAGTCCGGGAACATTATAGATAATCTCATTTATTATAAGTGTACCTTTGTTACAGTAGGGGCATGATGTCTTATATATGTACGTCTCTTTTGCGTATTTTGTTATGTTTTTGTCAATTTGCATCATGATAAGTCACAGCTTGTACCATTATGATAGTCCTAGATAATATTTTGCAAGTTTAGGTATCTATATATTTCTAAGTTAACTCCCTATTAATGCAGTAACAATAATGGTTGAGGATTATGTCTAGAGAAGATACAGCTGTGAAGAGGATGGCACAACTTCTGAAAAGTGGAGCAACAATGCTTGAGAGAATATGTCCCCAATGTAATGTTCCGCTTTTCAGATTAAAATCTGGCGAGATTATCTGTCCTAGTTGTGGACAAAGGTTCGTGATTGTTCAAAGTGAAGAAGAGGAGATTAGGGTTTACGAGAACGAGGCTTTAAAAGAACTTGAGCGTATCCTTACAAGTAAAATCTATAAAATGACTGCAGAGATCAGAAATGTGAGTGATGTATCCGAGTTATCAGATTTATTAAAGAGCGTTTATGAAATATTGAAGGTTATAGAAATTTCAAGAAGAATTAGGGAAAAAGGTGGTTATGAGAATAAAACCGATAAGGGTTAAAGACTCTGTTACTATTATATATGACGAGGAACATTGGAGGCTATTTTCATCTTTAAGAGAAAAGGCAGTTAATATATTAAAAGCACTAAAAAGTTCTAACATCGAAGGATACATTATAGGTAGCTTGGCTAGAGGAGATATCCACAATGGAAGCGATATTGATATAATCGTTAAGGATTATGTGCCTACATTTTTCATAGAAAATATACTTTTGGATAATGGCTTTAATATCTTTCAGAAAATCGTTACACAGGCTACCCCAAATAGTCTTATTAAGGCTAGCATCTTTATAGATGATACTACTTCTGTTAGTATTCCTCTTTCTAAAATGAGTAAAGTCGAAGAGGAATTTTTCGAGTTTGCAGGTATAATCTCCTATAATGAGGTTATAAACAACATTAGAGTTCCTGGTGTGAATAAAAGGTTACTTTTAATAGTCCCGAATCGAGAAGGGCATATAGAGTACTCTATTATTGGAAGAGAGTACCATGCGGCAATGGTTTTAAACGTTTCTCCAAGAATAGTGTTTGAAAGAGAGAAAATTTTACTCAGGAGGGATGAGATTGGAAGAACAGGAGTTTATTTAAAGATAATAGTTCCACCTGAAGCTAACATTGAAAAATATGTTAGGGACGTCGTTAAACAAAACCCACTATTGAGAAAGAAGCTTAGTTCCATATTTTGAAATAGAGAATAGCTGCAATATTCCCAAGGCCTTCAAGTTGTTTGCCATGCTCGCTTTCACGGGATATTATTACAATATCCCCTGAGGATTCTAATGTCTTGTCGAGAATATCTTTTAATTCTTCCCTGCGCTCTAAATCGAAAAACATTATATCATTCAGTATCAGGGTTTTGATGGCTCTATATTCCGCGGCAAGACGTACTTCTTCTAAACCAACAGCTACCTTTCTATCTTCTCGTATAAGATACTTGAAAAGGTCATCTATAATTCTCTTCTCGAATATAAATCGCGTATTCCGAAATAATTGTCTTAGATCTTCTCTTCGCAATATTTCATATATCCCAGCTTTTCCACCCTCAGAGACTTGTACAGTTCTCAATGATTTGTTTTGGAAATATTTTTTGTCTCTTATTATCTCTTTGACTAAGGGAAGTAACAGAGAGGTGCCTGCAATTACTATTTCGTCTATGTCTTCTATTCTAATAAAATCTTCTCTTTTTTTCTCAAAAAAATCTATAAGGGATTTTCGGTATGTTTCTAGTATACTATACCCCTTTTCTCTCTTCTTGTCAACAGATATATGTCGAGTATATGAGATTTCTATCCCTAGGGGAGTCAAGTAGCCTAAGGAGATTTCATCATCTCCTATCGAGATGAGAAGCATTTTCTTATAATGAGATGCCGCCATCCTCAAGATCCTATCAATAAACGGGAAGATTCTTTCTTTATATATTGTAAGCTCGGAACCTACATCGACTGATAAAGTATGATATGAACCCTTAATATGCATGTATTCTGGCGCATCTATCACAATACCCCTTATTCTAAGATTTCTCAGAAATCTATGGAAATCAAATGTTACAACTTTTATTCCAAGATAGACTCTTTTTCTTTCTCCTTTAATGCTCCTTTCTGCTTTATCGATTTTAATTTGTCTGGTCGTCCAAGAATAAACTAGGTCGTTTTTATCAAGTATTAAAGACAGGTAGTAAAGATCTTCTGGGACCTCAATCAACACCTTTAGAAAGCCCTTTGATTTATCATACTCTAGTAGCTTCATTTATCGGCACCATAGAGACCCAACGTTTTCTCAAGCGATGCTAATATGCGGCAAACGACAGTCCAAGTCTCTAATGTCCCGCTATATATCGAATATGTTTCGTTTACAAGTTCTCTTATTTCCTTTGATACCTCTCCTCTCTGGAACCCACCAATCATAATCAAGGGTTTTTTCTCATTAACAATTTTTTCTGAAAAGGTATCTAGAGATATAGGTATGCCGTCCTTTTCAAGTAAAAATATGTTCGAGAAGTTTCTTGAGTTTATCATTTCTCTTACGGATATAGGTAATACTTTTAGAAGTGGTTCTTTTTCTCCTGGAGGAACACAACCTTTATCTAGTAATTGTTCCATTAGACCAACAAACCTATTATAATTCTTAGGAAGCCTTGTCTTTGGATTTACATAAATGAGTTTATGATTGACTGTATGGACGTAAATCTCGAGCATATTATTCCTATTAAGTAATGAATCCAGTATCAGTAACAGTGAATAGTGGACAATATCTGGTCTTCCTCTCTTTTCAAAGTCTTTCAGCTTCTTCATAGCGCTATAGTGGAGCGAAATGTCAAGCAGTACTTTAGACGGCTCCTTTTTTCTCCTTTTTGCAGATTTAACAATTGCCGGGTGTTTAGTGATCTCTTTTGGTACAAGTTCTAGAGCAGCATCAACTATCATGAATGTGATCATTTTACCACGTGACCATATATAACTCGGATAACCCATGATATTTGATCCATTATCGACTTTTAACGTGTATTGTATAACGAAACAATATCATATTTTAATGTTCGTATGTATAGTTACGGTGAGTTTATGAGAGTTAAAGACAGAAGAAGAGATTATATAAAGGATATCGCTGTTCAGCGTATTGAGAAGCTCATAAAACTGGCAGAGGAGGTCTACAGTAGAGATCAAGAGTTAGCAAACCGGTATGCGGAACTTGCCTATAGGATTTCTCTTAGAGCTAGGGTAAAAATTCCTAAAAAATACAAATATAGAATATGTAGGAAATGCAGAGCATTCCTAGTACCAGGTAGGAATATGAGCGTGAGATTAAAGTCGCGAAGAGAGCCACACTTAGTGATTAAATGTTTGGTATGTGGATATACGAAGAGAATCCCCTATAAGAAAGGTTTAAAGGTTTCAAAAAGCTGTAACAACTCTTCTGGTTCCAGCTGATAGATTCTCTTTGATGCCAAAGGTTTAATCCGTTCATCTGAAAGCAGGCTCACTAATATTGGCTTAACATGTTTAAGCGCGCTATAGAGCGTTCTCCTTCTTTGGGAGAATAAAAGCGAAGTAAAATATTCGAACAGTGTCAGATCTTTCACGGGAATTTCTCTTCTAGGCATCACCTTGACTATTCTCGAATCTACCTCTGGTTGAGGAAAGAACGAACTTCTGCTAACATTATCTTTAAGCTCTACATGTGCAAGAATGCTTACTAGAACTGTTAATCTACCGTAATTAGGGGTACCAGGCCTAGCAACAAGTCTATCGGCGAATTCTCTTTGAAAAGTTAGAATGGCATAATTGTATTCTCTCTCTTTTAACAATTTTATCAATAATGGAGAAGATATACTATAGGGTGTATTGGAGAAGATTTTATCCACGCGTGGAAGCCTCATACTTAATACATCACTTTCTATAAGCTCTATGTTGGAAAAATCCTTCAGTACTTCATTCAGTACCTTTACCAAATTTCTATCGATCTCAACCGCTATAACTTTTTTACATCTCTTCGCTAATTCCCTTGTGACGGTGCCTATCCCCGCTCCAATCTCTAGGATTGTATCACTTGGACAAGGGTTTACATAGCTTACTAATTTCTCTAACACGTTGCAATCGACTAGGAATGATTGTCCCCAGCGTTTTTTAAGTTTCAAATTATAATGTTTAATTATCTTAATCGTTTCTTCAAGTAGATCACAGTTCACTCTATCCATTTCCTTTTGCGGATTTTCTCAGGGATATATACATTTGACAGGAACTTAAAACCATGACCAGATAATGCCTCGATTTCAACTTTCTCTTTTCTCTTTAAGAAGAGATTTAATTCTCGTATCCATGCTTTTGATTCCTTGAACCATGGATAAGCTAATAGTTCCTTTGCTCTCTTTATATCTCTATCAGTAGCCTTGATTATAAAGTTCCTTGGTATCTTGTATTCTGTGATGTCTGATGGCGTTAGACCAAGAAATCTTGCTTCTGGTGTCGCGAGTCGTTCACTCTCATAACTTAGACTTATTGATCCGCTCCTATATACGGAGTATATATAGAAGCCATAGCTATCGCTATCTGTCAGAATATATACAGGTAAACCATATTCCTCCCAAAGGCGTCTAACCATTCTCCTAGTAGATCTATCTGGTTGTCCCTTTCCTGTCATCAGAATACAATTATTCTTTCTCCAAAATTCTTCCTCGTTTAGTCTATGGAATATGGCGTCTTTCTCTACAACGAGAACCCAGTCAGCATCAACTCTTCTAATTTCAATCTTATCAACGTTCGGTGGAATAGCATATGCTCCGCTTCCCATTCTTGAAAGGTCGATATCTGAACCCTTGGATCTGATGACCATGTTTCCAGCTATTTTACCTTTCGTATCATGCATTATCCCCATATGTTCCCTAAGTAGTCCCGTAGCTACTTCAATATCCTGAATCACCGCATTAGATTCTCTCTGAGTATTCCATGTTTCTTCAGTTCTTCTTCTACCAAACTCATCGATGTATGTTATCGTATGTTTTCCTGTATAGTAGAGGTCTCTTATCGTTGGATAATCTCCTTCTCTCCTAGCCCTTATAATGATTGAGAGCATTAATACCGTCTGCATAAATCTCTTCGATTCGCCGATATCAAAAAACTCTCTCACAGCTTTCTTTGAACCTAGTTTTAGAATCTTTTCCTTTCTATCCCAAATAGTATTAGCTAGCGTTCTAACGGGTATTACGACTTTAGGTGGCTGGTCTTTCATTATTCGGTCCACTATACTTTTCCCAAACTTTTCAAGTATTTTAAGGACTTTTTTCTCGTCAACCACGTGGTGTTTTTGCTTTCGCGACATTTTTCATCTCACCTGTAACTATACCCTTTTTCCCAATCTCCTTTTTAAGCAGCTTCATAAGTTTCTTCTTAATAATTTCTTCACTGTCATCATCATTAACTATGTATGATAGAGCACGCGCGACTTCATCCATATACTTAGTAATTGTTACCTCTTTTCTCTTGATTTCATATATTTTCTCAATTCTTGAAATGTGTCGTCTTAATCTTCTCGCGGTTTCTCGTATAGCTATATTTAACTCTTTCTCAACCTCAGGTACCTCAGCAATAGCTTCTTTTCCAACGCCTTTAAACGGTATTTTGGTTGAACATATATGAGTTATTATTGCAAGTGGAGCAGGGAATTTTACTTTATAAATACTCCAATCGATCGAGTCTATTATTTTCCTTGAGACATCCACGCTTTCATCATAGAGAAGGGGGATTCTATTAGCAAACCTTAGAAGGAGTGGAGAGTCAGATACGGGAACTTTACCCCCCCATGCTAAAGCGGTCTCTATGATAAAGGGATTTCCACTATATGAGGAGGGAGGCCTACTTATAGCGGTTACAAATTCGGGTTCTAGTATTCTTCTTACTCCCTCTCTAAGTAGCGTGTCTCCTAAAGGTGACAATGTTAACGGTTTCGGTCGACGCCATTTATCATATTGATGCATCTTGTTGGCCAGTTTCTCAAGGTCGGATAGTGTTAGCCTCTTTATCTTATGGTTCGGATTAAACTCTGCCCATTTACAGAAGTTTAGCGCCGTCTTCTTACCGACTCCATCAAAATATTTTGAAAGAAAGTCTACAAGTGTAAGTTTCTTATCAGCGGCTCTTATCAGCATCTTCAATAACTCTATGTCGACTCCTCTTGGATGGTATTTGCCTATTTGTGGTGGTTCTGGCAATTTACGTGAGACTCTCTTATATTCGACGCTGTTTTCGGGAGTAATTAGCCTGATTGTAGCGTAGGGGGCAATAAGTGCGGTTCTCCTAATATACTCCTTTATTCTTCTCCGTGCCTGAGACCAATTCCCCTGAATTGTTAATTCTACTATCGTTCCATGCCACTTTTTTTTCTTTTTGAAAACGTTAAGTTGCAATATTATTGGTAGGTTCCTCTCTATGTCTATGAACAACTTATACTCATACTCTGTTTCTGAGTCTATAGTAGAACTCTTAACATAAATTGGTGTGGCGGTTGTTATTTGGGCATAGAGAACTGCCATTTTGACGCCCAGACCGAAGACTCCTCTTGCTTGTCTCAAAACGTATTTTGAACCATAGAATACTCGTGCAAAGACGTTTGGAACCTCAGCAATAGGGATTCCAATACCGTTATCTTCTATCCTTATTGTCACTTTGTCGCTCTGATTGTTATTTGTATGCGGTCTTATCTCAAGTGTAATGTTGGGCAGGATACCGTGAGTTTCGGTTGCGTCCAAAGAATTTTCAAGTAGTTCTCTGACCGCTTGATAGAGTGACCTAACAGGGTTTGAAAACCCTGCTATTTCCCTGTTTCTGTAAAAGAATTGCGAGGGACTAAGACCTTTATAACTCTCCATCGCGCTTCTCCTCTTCAAATGGGCTTTTTCAATAATGTAAAAAACATTTTTAAATATTCTCAAAAAATCGAGAGAAGTGTCGCTTTTATTTTATGGAATAGTGTAATATATACGGTAATACGAATGTAATACTGATGTGATATATGGCTAATAAAAATAAATTAAGCATTACGGTCTTGATAGGAGCATTACTTTTACTCGGTTTTGTCTTGGAAGCCAGTATTGCCTACTATTTGAGCATATTGTTCTTAGGGTCTATGATTTTTGCGGTAAGCAAGATGTTCTTAAAAAGAAAGAGACGTAAGATTTTGATCGGAGCAAAAAGAGTTTTTTAGGATTTTAGCTTTCTACAGGATAATTGAAAATAAAGTTTTATTATTTGCCTACATGGTAAGTATAGCTATAATTTATTTTATAATGACACACTTACTGGTTATTAAACATCCTGGTGTATTTTATGGCGGATCTTAGTAAAAGAAGTTTCAGTATTTTCAAGAGAATAGGAAGAAAACTGTACTGGTGTCCTCGATGTAATATACCTCTCATCGATAGCTACTGTAGTGAATGCCATGGCTTACCAGTATTAAGAGTAAAGGTAACACCACCCGCCGACGTAAGACCTGCTATAGGGATAGACTATTTTAACATTTTGAGGCTTTTTCGCAGTTTTTTGGGTGAACGATGGAATAAGATTGTTCCTAAAAGGAATGTTATCCTTCTAAATAAGATACAGTATATAGACTTAGCGGATGAAATAATAATTGATGGGCAGGTTGTTGCTAGCAGATTTTATAATATTGAGGTTAAAGAGTGGAGATTAAGGCCTTCTTATCCGCTGGTTTACGGCATGATTCAGAAGAAAGTAGGATATTATGCTATAGTTAACAGGAGTTTTCTTAAGAGAAGGTATGAAGTCCGTAAAAAGCATATTTTAGAGTCGAACCTACCAACTAGTAAGGGCGAATATATCGCTGTGGCTACGAAAAATAAAGAGATGTATGCACTGGGCGTTCTTGAGCGAGGCAGGCGTATTAGGATTATAAAATCATGGAGGAGAAGACCTTTTTCATGGTTTACTAGGAATGCTACATGGCGTGATATTATAAAAGGAAATCTTAATAGGCTAAGGTATCTGGAGAGGGAGGCTATAGATTTTATAAGGGAGATAAGTAAGAAATATAATCTACCTAAAGTGGTATCATTTTCTGGTGGCAAGGATAGCTTAGTGACTTACCTACTGGTAAAAGAAGCGTTGGGTAAGGTGGATATACTCTTTAATGACACAGGTTTAGAGCTTCCGGAAACAGTAAATTTTGTAAAAGAGTTTGCTGAAAAAGAGGATATTAATCTGATATATGCTAGTGCTGGTGATAACTTCTGGTACGGAGTTAATATTATGGGGCCACCGGCTAGAGATTTTCGATGGTGTTGCAAGGTTGCAAAACTTTCACCTATATCGCTTGCAGTAAAGGAGAATTTTCCTAAGGGAGCATTAAATTTTGTTGGACAAAGGAAGTATGAGTCTCTAAGTAGGGCTTTGTCTCCCCGTGTATGGAGGAATAGATGGATCTCAAATATCATCGCGGTATCCCCCATAAATGACTGGACCTTTCTTGAGGTATGGCTTTATCTCCTGTGGAAAAAGGAGAGAATAAACCCTTTGTACTACAAGGGATTTGATCGGCTAGGATGTTGGCTCTGTCCAGCTTCTCAACTAGGGGAATTCGAAGAAATAAAAAGGGAATATCCGTTCCTGTGGAAAAGATGGGAAAGGCTACTTCATGATTTTGCAAGAGAGAAGGGTCTGGATGAGAAATGGATAGAATATGGACTATGGAGGTGGTTGAAGCTTCCTGGGAAAGTTAAGGTTTTTCTTTCTCGAATGGGTATCGATTCTAGCTTATA
>Ga0116200_10000009_pt1 | contig 39803 bp, 42 predicted proteins | sample Mar14436cmmetaG_FD_94478 | JGI IMG/M metagenome (GOLD analysis project Ga0116200, IMG submission 94478) | Marine hydrothermal vent microbial communities from Guaymas Basin, Gulf of California to study Microbial Dark Matter (Phase II) - Marker... ... | reverse complement strand
GACTTAGTCAATTATTGCTCAGTGCACGGAATTAGTGTTCAGCCACTGGTCCACATAAGATCCACAAGAACAGCAGGGCGAGAGCTCCGAGTGGAAAGACAATTAACAGCAGCAGAAAGATTATTGGCGTGAGATCAAAGAGTGGAAATCGTGGTAGATATCTCCTCGGCAAGTCTATCACCTCCACAGAATTAATTCATTTCGGCCGGCTGACTAACGAAACATTTAAATACAATAAGCGTTTTACGACTGCAATATTATTAAAGTGGAGAGCAGTTTGTGAACTGAAGGGTGTGGCGAAAGCTATGGCCGGGACCTGTCCGGACAGGTGGAGGGATTGATAACATGAATGTGTCGAAAATCAAGAAGTATGGATTGGAAAGCATTATCAAATCGATGAAGGAAGAGGGCAAGAGTGCATCAGCGATAGCCAAATACATCAGAGAGACCTACGGCGAGATGTATCCAGAGCTCAAGAACTTTTCCAGAATGGCAGTAGCGAGATATCTCGAATCGCTGAGAAGAGCAGAAATCGAAGAGGCAATGAAGAATGGCAAGTCTGAAGAGGAATTGATCGAAGAGATTTACAAGGAATTCCGCAGAAAGATGCAGTCGCTGATATACAAAATGGAGGCAAGGGACCAGCTTCTCGATGAATTGATTGAGGAAGCAGCGAAGTCTGGTGAAACTCAAGACCTATTAGAGTACCTTCGTGAGCAAAGAGCCAACATCGAACAGATGAGAAAGAACCTTGTATCGCTTGTTCAATACGCTGAGAGACAGATTAAGCCCGTGATTCAGATCTCCTACAAGCAGGAAATCAACGTAAAGAACTTACTGCTAGCGTTCTCGAAGGAACTCTGTCCGGAATGTAGATCTCGAGTAGCGAGAAAAGTATTGGAGGAATTGCATGAGTGAGGGAGGATTTGATTGGAAGATCACTCTTCGTAAGTTCTTAGAGGGCCTTGGCTTTGCTCTTGCGACTGCTGCAATAGCTTATACGATCGATTTTCTTGAGGTTACTGAGTTTCCACCTGAGTATGCAATCTGGACTGGATGTATAATTGCGTTCTTGAGGGCATTGCAGAACTACTTAAAGCATAGAAATGACGGTGAAGACAGCGATGAAGACGAAGGCGAAGGAAGCTCTTAAACTGCTTTACTATGCGAATGATCCGGTTGCATTCTGCAGAGACATTCTCGGATTAGAGGTTAAATGGTTTCACGAGGAGTGGTTGAGATTCTTTGAGAAGAACCGTTTCTGTGTCCTGCTTGCACCTCGTGGATTTGGCAAGACAACTATCGTTGGTGGCTACATCATTTGGCGAATTGTTCGTGATCCTGACATCAGAATCCTCATCGTAACGATCAATCAGAACAAAGCCAACGAGATGATGACTTTCATTCAGTATCATCTTGAGCACAATGAGAAGCTGATTGATTTGTTTGGTGAGCAGAGAGGAACTGGTGAATGGAGCAGGAATCAAATCAGAGTGAAGAGAGCAGGTCAATCAGGCATTGCCCACAAAGAGCCAACGCTTGAAGTGCTTGGTGTCGACTCGAAAATGATCTCAGGTCACTACGATTTAATCGTTCTCGATGATATCACGGATTATCAAAACTCCCGAACTGAGCATCGCAGAAGACAGCTTGAGGAATGGTACAGCCAAATTCTCTTGCCAATGCTTCTGCCTGACGGTCAAATTATTGACATCGGAACTCGTTGGCATCAGGCTGACATCCACGCATGGCTGATGCAAAAGCCAATGTTTAAATCGAAGGTTTACAGAGCAATCATCGACGAGGAGAAGAAGATCGTTTTATGGCCGGAACGTTTTCCGTATGAAACGCTCGTTTCAATTCGTAACCAGATCGGAAGAGCAAGATTCGCTATGCAGTATCAAAATGAGTTCATCAGTCCTGAAGATGCAGTGATCAAATGGGATTGGATCCGATATTACGATGAAGCTCCACAGAATCTAAGACGTTACATGGGCGTTGATATGGCAGCAGCATCCCAAACGAGTGACTATTTCGTGATCTGCGTAATTGGAATAGCAGATAACGGTGATGTTTACGTTCTTGATCTTCTCAGAACGAAGGCAACATTATTCCGTCAGTTCGATCTCATCAAGGAAATGTATGCGAAATGGCAACCGTCAAAGATTGGAATTGAAGCCAACGCAATGCAAAAGCTTATTACTGATGAGCTGAGAAGGACCACAACCCTTCCGATAGTGCCATTAAAGTTTACTGGCGATAAAGCATCCCGTGTTGAGAGACTTTCTGTGTTGTTTGAGACTGGTCGTATCTTCTTGAAGGAAGATCAGGTTGATTTGATTGACGAGCTGTTAGCCTTCCCGAGAGGAAAGAACGACGACTGCATTGATGCACTTGCCTTTGCACTCGAGGCATCTCATTCACAAAAGTTTGATTGGAACGAAGCCATGAAGGTCCTCTCCATTAACAAACTGCTTAAAGTCGAAAAAATTGAAGGGAGGTGATGCAGATGAATACAGTCTTGATAGGCGATAAGGAATTGAGCAGGTATATCACTGCATGTCTTACTGCGATCCAACGTGATAAGTATGTGAAAATTGCAGCAAGAGGTCGTTTCATCAAGAAGGCTGTTGATATCGAAGAGATAGTGAAGAGATATTTAAAGAAGCCCGAAGTGAATGTGAAGCTCGATTCTGTTTCGTTTGATAACAGGCAAGTGAGTGTTATTGAAATCGAGATTAAAGAGACAGCATGAGGTTTAATCTCCGTAGCTTAGCAAACCTCTTCAGAAGGAGGAGATTCTTCACAGACGAGGAAGGCAGACCAAGGACTTTGATCAAATCTACGTCTGTTGATCTTTCATTCTCTTTCACAGCTTGGGAAAGGACTCCAACGAATCTCCGCAATCTTTGGAAATACTACACTCAGGAAAACACGATCTTTGCAGCAATCAATTATACAGCGTGGAACACAGTGATGTCAGGCTTTGAGGTCTACGGCATTTCACCTGAAGCCCATCAGGCTATTGAAGAATTCAGACGCAGAACCGATCTTGACAGCAAGCTTTTGGATGCCACCATTTACTGTCTCGTCTTTGGCGATGCCTTCCTCGAGCGAATCTACAATAAGTCCGAGACAAAACTTCTTAACATCAAGGTTGTGAATCCAATCACTATGACAATCGAATACGACGAATATGGAAGAATTCAAGGCTACCGTCAGATCATCAACGGCCAACCGTCTGAATTGATCGATCCGAAGTACATTGCTCACTTCAGATTCTTTCCTCAGCCCGATAGCCCATACGGTGTCTCGCTGATTCAACCAAATATCGACACGTTAAAGCGTAAAGTCAGAACTGATAAAGCGATTGCAAACGCTATCATCAGACACGGAACTCCGAAGTATATTGTTTCAGTAGGCTCAGAAGGCGTTACGGAGAATATTCCCGATAGCGTCTTTGAGGAAATTAAGCGTGAGTTGAGGAATATCTCCGAGAAGAATGAAATCATTGTTCCATGGCTCATTAAGATCGACACAATCGACGAGAAAGGAATCAAAGGCGTCGAGGATTATTTCAACTACTTCCAATCTCAGCTTGTTGTCGGTTTGCTTTGCCCCGAGGAAGCCCTCGGTCTTGGCAGAGGCTCAACGGAAGCAACAGCAAGAGTAAAGGCGTTGATGTATGAGAGGATGATTAAATCATTCCAACTCAAGCTCTCAAGATTCCTGGAGAGGGAAATCTTCAAACCGTTCTTAGTTGGTGAAGGCTTTGAAAATGAGGAACCTAGAGTGATCTTCAGAAGCGTAACGGACGAGGATGAGGCGATGAAGGCAAAGTGGCTTGGAAGTTTGCTTCGTGCTTACAGAGGCGAAGTCAAGCCATTTACAATCAACGAGGTTAGGAGGATGTTTGGCTTCCCACCATTATCTGAAGAAGAGATAGCTGAAGCGGAAGCCAAACTCAAAAGCGTAAAGGTGGATGAAGATGATGAAGAAGAGATGGATTGATATTCCATTCAGATTTGATGCAGCAGTTAAGTCTAAGAGCACTGCAGCAAAGATTTACAGAGGAGCTACGATTCTAACACCCGGCAGATACGCTGACCGTGTCACGAAGGATTGGGTCATCTGGAGGGCTGATGTATTAAGGAAATACGCTACGAATTGGTCATCCAACTATCTCAATGTGGATCATTCCCATTCGGTTCTCCATCGTATAGGCTACGTTGAGAATCCGAGATGGGAAGACAACGCTGTCAAAGCTGATCTTTACATCTTTCCATACACTTCAGCGGGCAGAGACGTCATTAATCTCATCGACAACGGCTTAGTGAATTCACTTTCCGCTGAAGTTGCAACAATCGATAGCTACAACTATAAAGAGAAGGCGTTTGAGGTTGAGGAAATCGAATTCATTGGCTGTGCGGTTGTAACTGAGCCTGCGTGTGAGGAGGCGAAAATCAAAGATGACTGATATTTACGATAGGCCAATCTTAGTAGACGATTGCCCATTCTGCGAGATCATAAAGAAAAAATTTCCAATCACCAAGCTTTATTATCCAGAGCCGGATCTGATTGGCGATCGTTCTTTGATTATCATCGATTGCCCAAAGAGGCATAGGCCTGTTGTGGTAGCATCAGAGCATATTCCAGCGGTTGATAAGACTCGCTGGGGCCACATGCTTTATCATGCGAGAAAGTTATTTGGCCAAGGCATCTTCCTTCGTATAGATCGTTCTTACATTCCAGATCATTTCCACGCTTACGTTGAATGTATGGCTCGTGATCCACGGACTTTACCGGATCTGAGGCTGAAGAAATGAAGATAATCAGCCTTGGATCTTGGGCGTCTTGGGGCTTAAAGGGCAAGAAGCATTTTTCTCTCATCATTGAACACAAAGGCAAGAAAGTTTGGATAGATCCAGCTGTGAAATACACTGAGCCAGTTGATTTGATCCTGCTCTCTTCACCGGATGCGGATCATTGGAGATATCTCAAGCACTATATCAAGAAATATCCAGATGTTCCGGTAGTTTCAACGAGAGCAGTTGTGTCCATAATGAAAACGCTCGTTCCTGATGCGAAGTGGAAGGCACCCGAAAAGCCAATTAAAATCGACGGCCTTCCGATCAAGCTCATAAGCATTCCCGAAATGGTTGGCAAACCTGCGGTTGCATTCAAATTCGGAACTGGCAAGAAAGGTTTAGTAGTCATCCCAGAATTCATACGCCTTGGTAAGAGAGAAAAGCTCTTAATGAACGGATGTGCTTGGGTGATCGGTGTTGGTGAGTATGAAACTCCAAAGCCTGATGATCATAAGGCAACCTTCAAAGATCTTATAGAGCTTGCCAAAGAGCTTAATCCGAGAAAAATTTATCTCACTAACTATCGCACTTCACTCATGAGGCATAAGAAAAAGATCCTTGAAGAGCTTAAGCCTTGGGGTGGCGAAATTTTAACCGATGGAAGTGAAGTTGAGATAACAGCAAAGGCAATCATCGAGAAAATGGACGGTATGTATCTCGTGAAGCCTCATGCTGAGCTGATTGCAGCCGGCGAGAAGACAATGATCCTCAAGAGCAGAAAATTCGATATCGCTCATAAACAATTTGTTCTTTGCGACAATGACTACGCCTACGGAATCATTGTTGTCGGCGAACCGGAGATAATTCGCTCTTGGCGTGAATTCTTACTGCTTGCACCATATCATTTGGTAACTCCAGACGAAGTTGAAAAGTGGCATTGGAGCTTTCCACTATATTGCTACGAAGTCCTAGCGTTTAAGCCCTTTGAGGAAAAGATAGCCGTCAATCTTCCACAGGGCATTCAGACGTTCGTTAAAGATATTGAGCAGTATTGCACTATTGAGAAGCTTCATCTTGAGGAGTTCCGTTCTGAAGGCATCGATTATGATCTTGCTCATCCAGAGGAAAGATGGAGGCAATTAATTGCGGATCTTCGCTATCTCGGGAATTCGGCGTATCCACGATTGAAGAGAGGAGAGAGATGGGGTGAATGGACTCTCGATGATGTTTATCGCTATTTCGCTAAGATCGTTGATACGCTTCGTTCCGTCTACTTCCCGTTAATTCCACCGTTTGACGAAGATCTTTACAAAGCTTACACCGGTAAAGATCCGAAGAAAGCCAAGGAATCATCATTTTGGCAATGCTATAAAGAGGCAGAAAAATACATGAAGAGTAAACCTCCAAGCACTCTCGAAGAAGCAAAGGAATGGGATGAAAAGCGAAAGGAGATAATTAAGACGAAGAGTGAAGAGGAAGAGAAGGCAAAGCTCAAGCCCGGTTGGTATTCAAACACCAAGCCTTACTACAGAGGATATTTCCAAGAGCTTGAAGAGGAATTGAAAGCAATTGGTTGGGATCAAGTTAACCTCTTGGTGGATTGTAAATGGGATGGCTTAAGGCTAACTGTCGGAAAGATTAGAGGCAAAGGCTTTGCATTTGTTAATCCTGAGGACGTCAAAGAGAAAGATCCAAATGTCACAAAGCGTATTCCGGGAATAATTCGAGAAATGGAAGAAAGCTTTCCGAATAACACAATACTTGATGCAGAATTCTTGGCGTATAATCCCGAGAAGAAAGAGATGTTTCACAGAACGGTTGCGAATGCTCTTATCAATTCAAAGCTATCTGGCGAGGAATTGGAACCGTTTGCAGTCATTGCGGTCTTCGATGTTATGTTCTTTGAGGGTCTTGATATCAGAGATCAGCCACTTCACGAGCGTCTTGAATATCTTTCCCGTTTGAAAGAAACAGATCACATCTGGATTGAGCGTGTTGCAACCACGTTTGATAAGAAAGCCGATGGTTATATCTGCAAAGGCTCTGATATCAAATGCATAATGAGGGCTGCTGAAATCATTAGAGAAGCCAAGAATGGCAGGCCGAAATTCTGTGCTGAAGGAGTAATGCTTAAGAGGTTAGATTGGCCATACGAAGAAGGCCAGAATAAAGGCTGGATGAAAGTGAAATTCTACCACGAGCTGGATCTAAGAGTCATTGGCAAGAAACTTGTAAAGGGAACCAAAGACGTCTATAACTATCGTTTAGGCTACGATATTCCAAAGGACTTTGCAAGAGCATATCTGGAAGTCGGTACAAAGGATTGGTATGGCAAAGTCTACTGTATGAAGGGCAAGGAAGTGATAGCGGAAGGCAAAGAATGTGCTGAGTACCTTGATCGAGATGACGTTTATTTCGTTGCTTACATGGGCAAATCAGACAATCATAAAGAAGAAACACCTATTGAGATAGGCGACATCATTCGTATAGCAGCCGAAGAGGTCTTAAAGTACGATAATCCAGAAGATCCGAGGTATCCTCGCTACAGTTTCTACATTGGCAGAGTGCTCGAGCCAATTCCAGAGAAGCACGTCACGGATTCGATCGAAACAATAGATAAGCTCGCATCCATGGAGCCGGTTAGAATGCCAATTGAAGAGCTCCGTCATTTGAGAGAGAGGCTCGAAATAGAAAAGGCAACACCAAAGAAAGGTGATTTGCTGGTTCTTAATGATGATGTCTTCGTAGTGGAAGACGTTCTATGCAGCTGAAAGTTAGGAGTCTTAAAGATAATTCGCTTTACTTGCTCAATGAATCTGCATGGAAGAAAGCAAAGATTGTAGATGGCTCTGTCCTAAAGGACAAGCATATTTTCAAGAAAGATGGCTGCTATTACTACAAAGCAACTGATCCTTCTCCTGCTCAAGAGACAGTGTTAGTAGTTGATACGAATCTTGCTTTGGAACTTGCCCTTGCTCTTGGTGCAGCAGGTCATCTCGTCTATTATGCCATAGTTCATGGACAGCCTTATCCACGTCTAAGAGATGAGGTGAGTGGTTACGGCTTTGAGGAAATTCAGAAAATTTGGGATTGGGGTGAAGGCCTTGAACTTGGAGCAGAGTATGTAATCTTCACTGATTCCGGTTTTGGGCACTTGGCAGACTGGCTGAGATCAAAGGATTATTATGTCATCGGAGCTGATGGTAAGTCAGAACGCTTAGAGCTTGATCGTGTTTACGCCAGAAAGGTTATGAAACGCTTGGATATAAATGTTCCAGACGGCAAAGTTATCAAAGGAGTCGAAGAAGTCATTAAAGCTATAGCCCAAGCAAAGCGTAAATTGTATGTGAAAATCAACAGAATGCGTGGAGATATCGAAACATTTGGGACAGATGATCCTGAGGAGGCTAGAACTCTACTATCAAAAGGCGGTTTTCCCGTCTTCGGTAGCGAACTTGAGTTCGTCTTAGAGGAGGAATTGAAGGGCATTGAGGTTGGTGTTGATGCATTCTTCAATGGAAGGGAGTTCCTGCCAATAGTTGCCGACACAATTGAGATGAAAGGCTGTGGAAATGCCACGAAATTCAATAAAATCGAGGACAGTGTTTGGTTCACTACGTTGGAAAAATTCGAACCTTGGCTTGCAAGGAATGGATATTACGGCCTCTTCTGTTTAGAAGGCTTCTATGATGGCGTATTGCGTGTCACAGATGTAACTCCTCGCTTTCCTTACATTTGCTCCTATGCCTATCCCAAGGTCATTGAGAACTTTGATTCAATGCTCTTGAGTCTTGCAAGAGGAGAAATTGAGGCTCCACGATTAAAAGGCAGGTATTCAGTGCAGATAGGCGTCTATACTGACGATACAGATTCGTGGAGGATAATTCACCACTCAGCTGAACCGGAGTGGATTGCGTATCGAAAGGCAGTTCGTTTGGAAGAAGATTGGTATGTGCCGGGTGATCCCGTGGTTGCAGTGGCCGTTTCAGCTGGAAATTCGCTATCCGCAGCCATTTCTGATGCAATTAAGCGAGCGGAATCATTCGATATGCAGAACATCTATGTTCAAGGCAGAGAGTTTGCAAGCTATTTGAATGTCTTTCTCGATAAAGCTAAGGAGTTTGGCTATGCCTTTTAAATTAGTGAGCCAAGACGGAAGAGTCATTTACGTTGATGATATTAAATCACTTGAGCCTATAGATCGCTATGATGCAACGCTTATCTATCATTCTGAGCTCTTTAAGCATCTACCGCTGCCAGCTCAAATCGAAGTACTTCTTAAAGCAATAACAAAGAAAGACGTTTGTGAGTGGCTTCAAAAGAAAGCAATACCAGAAGAGGTTTACGAAGAGATAGCGAAGCCACTTCAGCCATTGCCTGAGATCCTTTACGTTGATTATGGAGAAGCTTTCGCTTGGGCTCAGATGCATATTCGTGGTCTCGATCCCGATGATACAAAGAAATACAGAAGCGGTAAGCTTTCGTTTGCTGAGCTCATTCAGGGCCATTCTATTCACGTTGACCTCAGAATGAAGTTTAAGCAGGCTTTCGTTCAATGGGTAATAACTCAGAATGAGATACCAGACTACTTTGACACGCTAATTGGTAGACATGATCCGAGAACTGGGAATGTATCGAAGGGATTGGCCATAGTGAAACCATCTGCTTTAGAACCGGAGGAGAGGCCTACAAAAGCCCTTAAGGCAGAGAAAGACGAACCCATCATTGATCCTAAGGATGCAAAGGAAATTGAGAAATACGTACTCTTCGACTACAGCTATATAATTGAGGCTGGTGATGTAGGAGCCACGCCCTACAAAGACGCCTTTATGTGCTGTATTTGGCTTGGCCAAGCTAAAGCTGGAGTTCAGAGAGGCGATCTTCACGAATACTTCCTCTATCCACAAGATGATTTGCCAAAGAGGAACAAAGAGCTCTTTAATGGTCGCTTCATAATCAGATGCTTTAAACAAGGCAAAGCAAAGAGATGGTGGGTATGGAAGGCTACGAAGGATCCGTATCCAATGGACTCGATTAAACACTGCGACACTGGTCATTATTGGCCGATTCCTGCAGAGGATCTTGAGAAATTCGGTCGTGAAGCATATAGAGAGGAATCAATTCAGAGGTTCAAAGAAAAGTTGGGATGTTGACATGAATAGAAGAGGTGGCACATGAACGGAGTGGAGGAGATCCTTCAGGACATACGTGAGCTCCTGAAGGAGATCCTCAAAGATTAGTGGTAGAGTATGCTCGACAAAGAGACTATGGCAGAGCTATTCGGCAAGATATTAGCTGCATTAGAGGCCTTGAATAAGTCCGACGACCAATTGGCAGAATCAATCAAGAGCTTGAGGAGCGAAGTGAAAGATCTGAGGGAGCGTTTAGTTGCCGTTGAAACAAAGGTTAAACTTTATTGGTGGGTTACAACTGCAATTTGCTCTCTCGTTGCTATGTTGTTCACCGCATTGCTTAAGCTAATATGAATCCTGAGGAGCTTAAGAGACTTACTCGTAAAGGTCTTGAATTGGAGTATGCACCAATTCCGCCCAGTGGAAGAGGTCATCTAAAGAAGAAGATCAAACTTTCCGATATACTTCCAAAGCTTAAGCCTTTCTCGGTTAGAAAGCCTGTTGCATTCATAGTCGGATCGCTTGCTAACCACGGTGAGTCGAACAATGATATTGATATCGTTGTCAGAGGTGAGGATTGGTCTCCGCAGCAGAAGATGGCTTTCGACTTCAGAATCTACAGGATGTTTGCTGACATTCTTAAGGTTCCTTACGACGAAGTTGCTCGCTATGTTCACATTCACTACACTAATACCGGTCCCTTCACGTGCTATGTGCCAATCTACGAAGACACCATGATGCCAATTCCAAATCCACAGGTGGTTAGAATGGGTGAGAGAGAGCCTGTTCATTTAGGCGGTTCATTCAAGATCATTTCAAAGGCTGGTAGAAGAATCATTGCTGGCTACGCCTCCTATGTAAAGCTTGATAAATCAGGTGATATAATTCCGATATCTGCTCTCAAGGAAGGTATCAAGACTCTTCTCAATGATCCGAGCTATGCAAATCTCATGCTTACTCATAACAACGTCCAAATCGGAAAGATTCTGCCAGAATACAAAGGCCTTAAGACGCATGTAGATGACAAAGGTCTCTTCATAATTGCTGAGATCAGGCAGGATCTCGACATCGCCAATAAAGTTTGGGAGAAAATCCTCGAAGGTGAATATAACGGTTTTTCTATCGCAGGTGAGATAATCAAACAACATCAGGAATGCAACGAGTCTCAGTGCTACAATGTCATTGACAAAATCAATATCTTCGAAGTCTCTGTATGCAAGAATCCAGTTAACGACAAGAGTGGCTTCATTGTTCTCGAGAAATGTTCAAATGTGAAAGATAAGGAAGGAGATATGACAGACGAGATGGTTGAGGTCACTGAAGAAAAGACAGAAGAGGAAACTAACATAGAGGCAAAGGTTGAGGCGATTGAGAGGAGGCTCGAGGCTCTTGAAAAAGTAATACAGGAGGCATTCGGCGAGAAGAAATCTGAAGAGGAAAATGCAGAGGAGAAATCCGAGGAGAATCCAGAGGAGAAGGAGAAGGCAGGACTTGTAGACGCAATCACTGCAGTCCTTCAGGAGATATACGAGGATTGTCCGAAGAAGGTTCAGAGCAAATTGGACACAGTATTGACAATGCTTGCAAACCTCAGAAGGGCAGGCAGGTATCCATATCCGTATCCATTCCCAACAAGGTATCCATATCCAACGAAATATCCATACCCAACGCAGTATCCATATCCAACTCAGATGGCAGAGGATGAAATGAAGGAAATCAAAGAGGAACTTAAGGCTCTTAAAGACGCAATCAATGAGCTCAAAGACGTAAAAGTTGCAGTAAAAGCCAAAGAGGATGCAATTAAGGCCCTTGAAGAGAGGATAGCAGCTCTTGAGAAGGCAGAGAAGGAGCCAGAAACCAAGGTTGCAGAGGAGGAAGCAGCAGCTCATGATGAGCCAGAGATCATAATTGATGGTGGAGAGGTAAAGTTCAAAGAGTGGTAAGGCTCAATGTATGTTCACTATTTGCTTGAAATATTTCAGGTGAAGTATGGTAACACAGCCGATTGAAATACAACCGGAAGGCGGGATGTATTCATTCAAAGCTTCCGGTTCAATATCCGCAGGGCAAGCAGTAGTTCCAATGGGTGAGATGACAGTTGGAGTTCCAGCGAACAACTCCGCCAATGGAATAGGAATCGCAGCTTACGATGCAGAAGATGGAGAATACGTAATGGTTTGGGGCCCAGGCAACATCGTTAGGGCAATGATATCTGGAACGGGTTCCGATACAGTAGGAGCTCAGCTCAAATACAGCTATGGTTACCTCGACGTCAATGGAACTGGAAGGGTCATGGCAATACTCTTAGAAGCACCATCCAGCCTTCCGGGTGAAGGGAAGGTATTGCTCATATAGTCTCAGTGTTACTCGATGTATGTTGGCATGTAATTGATATTGTGTGTGATTGGTATGGCAGAGAGCAGGTTTGTTAAACTCTTAGAATACGCATTTGCAGGGAATGCAGAGAGGAAGAGGATGCTCGACTCAGAGGCATTCAAGAAAATAGTCGGTGAGAGGGCAGTCAAAGAGCTCTTACAGGCAGAGGATATAAGTGAGACAACGCTCTTACAGGAGGAGGTCATCAAGAAAGTCTATGAGGGAGCAGAGCCAGCAAGATGCGTAAGAGAGGTATTTCCAATACAGAAGACCAAGAGCTATGCAGTTAGGTTCATTGCAGGAGCAGCTGGAACCTATGCATCAGAAGTAGCTGAGGGTGCAGAGATACCAGTTGGGCAGGAAGACTATTCAAAGATTGACGTTGAGGTAAAGAAATATGCAACCAGACCACTCATAACCAAAGAGATGGTTGATGATTGCCTCTTCAACATCATAGAGCACGAGATCAGAAAGGCAGGTTTCAGGCTTGAGAACACGCTCAACAGAGTAGTTCTCACAACATTGCTCAAGGAATTGGATGGAATATCCGACATTGATCCAGCCGGCACTCACCTCGCAGTTACTGACATCGCAAAAGCAGTAGGAGCTGTCAAAGCAAAGAACTGGATGCCAGACACGCTCATTACGCACCCAATGGCAGAAGCTCAGCTCCTACAGGACAGCAACTTAGTCTACGTCTGCTATGCAGGAACTGAAGCACCACTCAGAGAAGGAGCGATACCAAGGCTACTCGGTCTCAAGCCTTGGACGCTCAGTGTAACCGCTGAGCCAAACTCTGGAGTATACTGGGATGGAACTGATGCTGACAACCACTACTATGCATTAGTACTTGACAGCCAGAACACTGCAGTCATAGTAATGAGGGACGACATAACAATCGAGCAGTATGAGGATCCAATACACGACTTAGTCGGCATAACAGCAAAGATGAGGTTCGGAGTCGGTGTACTCAGAGATGACGCTGGAGTAAGGATCCTTGCCAAGTGAGGCTAATTAACTCACACAATCACCATGTTGAATGTTTCAATGTCCTTCTCGCTCTTAATATTTCTCCGTGATTGATATGATCCACGGTGCTGGAAGACAACAATGGATGAGAAAGAAAGTTGAGGAAATGCGTAACGTTGCATTGATGGATAGAAATCTAGTCGATCCGGAGCTTTGGGACGATCTCGAAATTAGTGGATCACAGGGCGGTGGAAGATACAATCCGAAGACCTATCAGGTTTGGCAGTATCCATTCCCGCTTGACGTCTCTGTTAGAGAAAGACAGATGTTGGATATCAGAAAAGTTAGGCCTGAGGTAGATGACTGACTACACACCTAAGTTTGTAACAGAGGAGGAAGTGCGTAATTTCTTCTCACCGCCACTCACGACAGATGATATTTCATCAAAGGAGCTGCTCTTAAAGATTGAAGCGGTTGAGACTTACATAATCACTGTGTTCTTTCAGGGCTCTACACCATCTAAAGACGATGTGAGGATACCTGCATTACTCCTCGTTGCCTCTCAGATAGTTCAGAATCCAAAGATTTCAAGGAAATACAACGTCTTAGTGACAGAAAAGTTGGGTGATTACTCATACAGAATATCCGATCGTTATGGCAAGATTCCATACAATGCTTATGCCATTTGGCGTGATATGGCTCTTTCAATGTTGAAGATGAAGGCTGGCAGAAGATTCATCCGCATCGATAAGGCAAATAAGGGATTGTTATGAGCTTTGAGTCTTTGCTCGATCAGACTATTTACAAATTCAGGCTTACTTCCTCACAAAATGCTTTAGGTGAATGGGTTGTATCAGGCTCATTAGATCCCTCTGGCATTAAAGCCCGTGTGATGCCGCTCACTGATGAAGAGCGTATGACCTATGCAGGTAGATTCCCGCATGTCACTTACAAAATCTACGTGCCTTACTCCGCCAACATAGTGAAAGGTGATCGCATTCAATACGAGAACCAGACCTATTATGTTCACGAGGTCCTCTGGGACTCCAGTCATCTCTATAAGAAGCTATTAGCAAGCGAATATGCTTCGTATTAAATGGCGTAACCAGGCTGAATATGCAAGAGAAGTGGAGCAATTCATCGGTCGTGTGCTTGTTGCTACAAAGAGAGCCATGTCAGAAGTTGCCGATGAAATCATCAAAGACGCCAATGATAACTTGAGAAAAAGCCTAATGTTGGGGGCTTCTCCACCGCAGTTTATGAGAAAATCAGCTCCTGAATGGATTCACACACCCATTGAGGATGCTTGGTCTTATGCAATAGAAATCAAAGGCGACTACGCCACACTAAGAGTTGAGAATAACAGCGAGCATGCAGCTGCTGTCGAGTTTGGGACTATACCTGCTGAGCCCATCAGACCGAAGCAAAGACCATATCTCGTATTTGATTCGCTCTATTTCGGAGTAGTGAAGAAAAGACAAGTTAGCGGTCAGGCTAAGAAGGCATTTCTCGCTCAGACTCTCTCCGATTGGCGTGATAAGTTTCCTGTGGAAGTGAAGAGACGAATAGCTGCATATCTATGAGCTTTCAAATACTCAAAGAGGTTAGAGATTCACTTTGTTCCGATCCCAACATCACCAGTAAAGTTGCAGTTGATGATATCAGAGTTGGTTGGCAAGAAGCACTGGTGTCATTTCCATCAGTGTATATCACAACTGTTGCAGAGCGTGATAGAGGTCAGTTGGGCTTCGCTTACAATAACAGAAGAGCTGTTGAGACCACGATTCAAATCGATGTGATTGGTAGAAAGAGTGTGCAAGAAGTAGTTGAGATTGGTGATGCGATAACCTCAAGAATGCTTCAGCTTGGCTATCAGAAAGTTGGTGATCTTGAAACCTATGATACTCTCATTAGATGTCATCGCAAGACCTTACGGTTTACACGCTTAATATATGTTGAGTGATGTGGCCGGATATTGTGAGGTGGTATGGCAGGAATAATAACCGGAAAGGAGGCAAAGATCTTCATAAGCACTGATGCATCAAAGCTCGGAGAGAAAGGGGTAACAGTTTGGGGCATATCTGACTTCAGCCTTACATTCAGCAGAGACGTCGTAGAACAGGAGCTCGTAGGCCAGCCGGGTAATCTCAGAAGGCCGGGAGCAATAACAATTGAAGGAAGTCTCACAAACTGCAAATTTGCTGCAAGCGGTAACTGGGATGCTCTTGACAGCATAGTAAACGCAAAGAAAATAATCATATCAGGCAGCTTAGGAACAGGCAGCCTCAGCTTCTATTTCGTTTCAGCACAAGTAACGAGCTATGAAGTAAGCTTCGGAGATGCATCAACTATCACAGAGGCGAGTATAGACTTCAGAGTCCTCGATCCATACAACGTGACGTATACTGCCGGCCATATATCTGATGCATGAGTATGGCTGGAGTAATGCCTGAGACCTATACGGGTGAGAATGCAAGAATAACAATTGCAGGCAAGACTCACAGCACACTTGGTCTCTCAGATTTCACAATAACACTCAGCAGGGATACTATCGAAACAGAGCTTGTCGGAGAGAAGGGTAACTATCATCAGGCAGGTTCCTTGACAGTTGAAGGGAGCCTCACAGCTACGAAACTCGCACCAGATGCAGCGGGAGTCCTCTTAGAGAGCCTCTTAAATGGCACAACGGTGTCTATATCTGGCTGTGCAGGAGACAAATCATTGAGATTCTACTTTGCAAGCGGTCTTATCACGGGTTTCGATATCAGCGTCGGTGATGCCAATACAGTTACAGAGGGCAGTGTTGACTTCGTAGTCTTGGATCCACACAATGTAACGGCAGAGCCTATTGGTAACGCTGGAGTTAAGATTCACGATTAATCACATAATCCTGTTTCTGTTCTCAATGTTATTTCCTTTGAGGGAGGTGATCACTCATGGCAGAAGAGAAAGCCAAGCCCGAAGCTCAACAAAGGAAATTTCCAACTGAAGAGGATTGGAAGAAATTTGAGCAGCAGCTAAAGCAAACAGAGCAGAAGAAGGGACTCGAATTCCTTCAGCAGTTGGCAACCCGTGAAAAGCTTGAAAGAGACTATAAAGAAGACATCATTAGAGTTACCTTTGAGACAAGCCCAGAGACAAAGAGAACTATATTGGCGAGAAGACCGACTCACAAAGAGATGATGAAGCTCATAGAGATGATTGTAGCTGCAAGTACAATGAACAATCCAACAGACAAAGAGAGCCTCAAGCAGCTAAAAGAGGTCTATAAAGAGCTTCCGAAGATGGCAGCATCATTATGCATTGACAAGAGCTTAGATGAGAAATTCTGGTCTGAGAAGATCTCGTGGAATGCCCTTCAGAACTTTCTCAATGAGCTAATAGCTGCTGCTCAACAACCAACTGGCCTGTCAAAGAAAGAGTTGGAATCCTTTCGTGGATAGCGGCTTAGGCCAATTAGAGTTTGAGCTCTGTAAATTGCTTGGTAAAACGCCTAAAGAAATTGGTGAGCTAAGACGTAAGGATCCTGATGGTGTTGCTTTCCTCGAATATTGTATTCTGTGGAGGAAGAAGAAAGAACTGGAGGCATTGAAGAAACATGAACAAGAACTCAAACGTGCAAAGGCAAGAGCTCGTGCAAGACGTGTCTGATGTTCAAGACATATTGAATTGGTTGTTATGGTCGCTACGGTTCATATAAAAGAGATTACAGGACCTGCATCCTCTCCAACTTACACCTACAAAGACACCACAAGCGGTAGTAGATACTACACAGCGGATATAGCAGACAGTGATTCCACTCAGTATCCGATACCGATTCCAACTACTTCAGGTTCAATCAACAGATCATACTGGAAGAGCCATTGCTTAGACATAGTAAGCGGACCAAGCACCTACATTAAGAACGTCAGGTACTATCAGACTTGGTCAACATCACCACACGATGATTGGGAATTAGGAGCTGGTGGAGATCTCATAGTCGGAGTATCTTCAAATTCAGTTGAGGACTGCAGAAAATACTCCCAAGGCTGCCCACAAAGCTCATATTGTCAGGCAACTGGAACTGAAGGAGTTACTGGCGATCCATTAGAGACTCATCACACTTACTACAGTGGAACTGCTGGTAAGAAAATGAGCATTACTCACTTCAGCTCACAGAGCTCTGCATTGATGGTTCAGAGTGGACAAGTAGTCGGTTCAGGACAGACCGGCAAGTCATATATAGTTGTGACTCAATTGTTAGTTGGAAGTGGAGCAACTCCAGGTCTTAAGCCAGATAAGACTGCAACATTTGTATATGACGAAGCATAATCAGGTGAAGCATTATGGATACCGCTCCACCTCTCTATTATTTCTGGCGTGTGTTCTATAAAGACGGCTCTGTTCAGGAGCAGTATGATTTCAACACGGGCGTATCCTTTCCTATTACGGTCATCGATAGCAGTAAGGTCAAAGAAATAGGCTGGTTCCCGATACCACCAGACTTAGCAGAGAAACTAAATGAGAGAGGTGAGAAAGCAACTTCAAATCCTCTATTGCCAATAGTCAAAGTTCAAGTTCCAGAGGGAGCAAAGCCACTAGTCTTTATGAGAAACTACATCACTCAAGAGGAATATCACAAGTGCAATAACTGTGGCAGACCATTCTACGCCACTAAATTCGTAGGCGACAAATACTACAAATCACCAGTATGCCCTCATTGTGGAGCTCATGACTACTACCAATGCAAGGACTGCCTCATGAAATACAACTCACTATCTGAAACCGATGACACTCCACCAGAGAAAGGAGGCAGAGGTCATTGTAAAGAATGCGGAGGCTATCTGCAGCTCATCAAAGTTACTAGCAATCAGTATTCATTGGAGTGGAGAGACAGAGAGTATGCAGTAGGCTTTGAGATGGAAGTAAACGGTCAGAGAAAGAAATTCCTCGTCTTTGTTAATGGAGATGGTGATGTGAGGTTTGCTGTTGAATGATGTTCTGAAACCGCTGTTAACACGCATTTAGACGCCCTCTGATGCTGTTTTCTGTGGTGGTTAATGTTATTAGTCTTGTCTTCACGTTTCCGTTGATTATACGAATTTTACAAAGGCGTTGAATAAAAAATACTGACCATGCCTGCTGGACCCGGCAACGTAGGCCGTATATATGCAGAATTCGACATCAACTTTGCACCAGCGTTTGCTAAACTCAGAGCCAGTGGTAAGACTTTCGTTGATGCCTTCAAAAAGAATATCGGAGCTGCTCTTAAAACCAATCTCGTAAGAGGCTTTCAGGCATCAGCAGCTCAGATTAATAGAATCCTCGGCAGAGCATCTGAGGATTGGAGAGCACATTTCCACTGGCTTGAGACAGGAAGACCGCTTCGGGTTAAGACTAGAGAAGCTCGCAAAGAACTCATTAGATTTGCAAGTTGGACAGAGTCATTATCCAGAAAGATAGAGCACTATTTGACCTTCACGATCGGTGTACAAATCGTAATGAGAACTCTATGGGCATTGCAGGAGGCTATTGACACTATTTCAGAATTCTCACGAGTAACAACAGAGGCAACATCTGTAGCTGGTTACTTTGGAGCTGCTTTCGATGAGACAAGGGAGCGTGTAGCTGCATTAGCTAGAACTTTGGCGAAGGAGTCAGTTTACTCAGCTACTGAAGTAGCAGAAGCTCTTTATTCAGTGGCATCAGCTGGTTATGATTTGACTAAGATTACAGAAAGAGAGCTCTTACCAATTCTTCAATTTGCTGCAGCAGCTCAAGTTGATCTCAACTACGCTACAGAAATGGCTCTTAAAACGATGAAATCATTTGGCTTGACATTCGAGGACACAAGAGAGATTGTAGATATCTTCATGGGAGCTATTACGAAGTCGTTCCTCAGAGCAGAACGTCTTGCAGAGGGTCTTAAATACTGTGGTCAAATAGCTGGTGCATTAAATATTCCGCTAACTGAAGTTACAGCAGCTCTTGCTACACTCGTAGACAGAGGTTATGAGGGATCACAAGCCGGTCAAAGGCTCAATATGATTTTCACTAAATTACTTAAGCCGACGAGAGAAGCAGAGAAAGCATTGGACAGCCTTGGTTTGTCGATCTCTGATCTTGATCCAAGAACCCATAGTCTAGTCGAAATCCTCTATAAACTCAGAGCAGCTGGATTTGGTGCTGCAGAAGCCTCAGCGATGTTCAGAGCCAGAACAGCAGCTGCAGCAGTCACATTAGTCGAGAATGCGGATAGCGTAGCAATGCTTGCAGAGCATCTTAAAACAGTCGGAGGATTGACAGAGAAGCTTGCAGAGAAGCAAATGAATACTTTCTGGGGTGCATTGCAGAGATTAAAGATTGCAGTCACTGATTTCTATATTTCGCTTGGGAAATTCCTTGTGCCCGTAATAAGCGGATTGGCAGATGCTATTCGCAGCTATCTTCTTCCAGCTATTAAAGGTTTGCTTTCGCCATTAGTAGTCTTGACTCAGGCATTTGCTGGAGTTGGTGAAGCTGGCGGTCTTGCTATTGGGGTTATAATTAATTTCACAACATCTTTGCTAGCTGCGTATGGAATCTTCAGAGTATTAGCGGGCTTGATTCCTTCCTTTGCAGCTTCTATAACTGCAGCTGCAGAAAGCATGAATATTGCATCTCATCTTGCATTCTCGCTCTTTACTAATTTACGCTTAGTTGCTCTTGGAGCTCTTCCGCTTACCACCGTCATGATGCTGCTTGCAACAGTACTTAAAGACGCTGCACCTCATATTAAAGCCTTAACGGTTGGCTTTGGAGTGCTAGCATCTGCAGCTCTCATAGCAAGAGGAGCCTTTAAGGCATTCTTAGCGACAATAGGACCTATTGGTTGGGCTCTTATGGCTGTAACTACTGTTGTGGCAGTCTTTTGGGATAAGATATCAGGAGCACTAAGAAGCTTTGCTCAAGCTATAGGACTGGTTGAATCTGAGGAAGCTAAACTCTTAAGAAGATTCAGATCAACTCTCGGAATGCTAAGAGAGGTGAGAGAGGCTTGGGAAGAAGCTGCTAAGGCAAAAGAGGAGTATGCGAAGACCAAAGCAGCATGGGAAGAGGCTAAAGCAGCTGGCAAAGCAACTGCTGAGATGTATGAGAGCCTAGTAAAAGCAAGAACTGAATACACTGAGAAAGAAGAATATGCAGCCAAGCTCACGTCGAAATATCTCGCTGGTCTTGCTGATCTCAGTAAGAATCTCGATAAATATATCCGTCTCTTAATGGATGCAGAGGAGACAGAGGCTAAATTAGCTGCGATAGATGAACGCAGACGAGAGCTTGTGAATAATTTACGGGATGCACAAGAGGAATACAATGATGCCGTTACTGCCTATGGTGCAAGCTCAAAAGAGGCAGCTTCGGCCTTAGAGAGGCTAAAGTCCATTACTCTTGATTTAAGAAACCTCGAATCGGAAAGAGCGGATCTTCTAGTGGATCAAGCTCGTTATAATGAACAGCTACAGAAGCTTTATGGCCAGCTTTCTCCGGTTGAGAGAAGGATAGCTGATACAGCTCGAACGATGATTCAGCTCCTCACGCTAAGAGAGCGTGCTATTAAAGCTAATCTCAAACTTGAGGCAGAATTAGATGCCTTGAGAACTATCGGTGCAAAGCATGAGGATATATTGGCAGCAAAATTCAGAAAGCTAGCAGAAGCTGAATCTAAGGTTCTTGATCTTGAGGAGAAGATCTACAGACTGAGAAAGAGCTTTGCAGACAAAACGAGGGAGCTATGGGAAGCGATGACTAAAGAGGCCATAGTCACAGAAGGCATGATCGAGGGCAAGAAAGAACTAGAGCTTGCATACGGCAGAATGATGAAAGCTCAGGTGGCATTCAGTGGCGTATTAAATAGGCTGTTGCCTGAGCAGGTAGACTTGGTTACTGACTTTGTGGAGGCCTATGTGAGAGCGAGAGAAGAAGGCAGAGCAGTTCCAGCTCCTCCAGCGTTCTTAACACCTGAGGATGCAAGAGCAGTCATTGAATATGCTGAAGCAGTCTATGAATACAGAGCTGCTGCACAATCACTTTATTCGGTTATTGGTCCTCTTGCAGCTCAGTTAGTTGAGAATAAATTGGCTTCAGCAGAAGTAGCTGAGGCTTATTACTCTCTTGCGAGCCTCAATACAGAGGTGAGGGAGGCAGAGAAAGAGCATGAAGCAGCTCTTGTGAGCCTAAAAGACACTATGAGAGATGTTGGTGAGACAGTCTGGTTGCTCTGGTTGGCTATTCAGGCTGAAGGAACTGAATCATTGTCAACAGCTGAGAAGTTTGCATTGCTTTGTCAGAGGCTAGGAATATTAAAAGATGTGCAAAGCGATCATGCTCTATTGCTTCAAGCTGTTAATAAACTGCTTGGTACCCACTATACTAAATGGAGTGACATTTCTGATCAGCAATTAGTGACTGCAGCTACAATTGCTGTCCTCAATGAGAAGTATTATGGCCTAACAGGAGCGATATCTGGTCTGCCTCTAGGTCCTCTTTACGAGCAGCTAGATCGTGTTAAGCTTATAGAAGAAGGAGTTGCAAAAGGAGCAGAGACATTCTCAAGAAGTGCAGCTCAGCTTTCAAGACAAATAGCGGCGAATAACCTCATGATCAGCATGCTTAATTCAACACTCTTCATTCTTGCATCTAAATTAAGAACCGACGTGCCTTCTGCAACGGCTACTGCTCAAAGATCAACAGGTGGACTTAGTAGTGCCTTTACATGGCTTATTAATGCTGTTAGGAACGCAATGTTAACTTTCTGGAGTTTCCAAGGCATATTAACCGGCAGACTACCAGCTTGGGTTGCAATAGCGGTAGGAACTCTTAATATTCTCAAGAATGCCTTCTGGAAGCTCTATTTCTGGTTTTCCACTGTCTTCAGTCAAATTGGCAGAGCATTAGGTGGAGTCTTCACAGGCATTTGGAACGCAATAACCGGTGCTATTAAGAATATCTTCGGTCTTCAGCGTGGAGGCCTTGTAACAGGTCCTACTATCGCTCTATTGGGCGAAAGAGGTCCTGAGCTGGTAATTCCTCTTTATAATCCGAGGAGAGCTCTTGAATTATTAGCTCGCTATATGCCAATGATGCCTCGTGCTGAATACGGCCTTTATGCTGGTCCTGCTCCAACTTACAACTATACAACTGAGGAGATAGTCATTACAGGCCCGATCATTGTAGAAGGTGTGAGGAATGTAGAGGAATTCACCGAAGAGCTCAAATATAGAGCAAGAGCTGCTGCACCATGACATTTGAAATCTACATCAGATCAGGTCAGGCTGATGCTATCACTCTCACGCCTAAAGATCGAGTGCATAGATTAGAAGTGTCTTATTCCGATGACCGCTATTATCAGACTATGAGGTTCAGCTTCACAAAAGATGTTCAGCTCAACATCAACGATCCAATCCTCGTCAAAATAAAAGGCAAGAAAGTCTTTGAGGGCAATATCTGCAGAATAAAGCCTCTTATTGCTGGCTCAAGAGGATTTGAATGCCAAGCTATTGGTTCGACTTATCAGCTTTGGACTCGCATCACTGACGACAACGCAATCTACACTGATCACACCACAAATATAGCGAAGAAGGTCATAGAAACTTATACACCCTTCAGTATTCAGACCGTTGAGAATAGAGGACCGATCCAAACAGTAGATCTTCGCTATATGACAGTGGGTGATGCACTCAGAAAATTAACAGAGCTCGATAATAGGCGATTCTATTTGGAAGGCGATACAGTCTACTACTATCATCCTTCTTCTCTCACAGGTGGCACCAGTTTCTCTGTCAATGAAAATGATGTTCTGCAGATTAATTGGGAGGAAAGTGACGAGGAGCTAGTCAATTATTGCATAGTGAAGGGAATGGAGACATTTTCGCCGGTGAAGCAGATTGAGCCTGCTACTGATTATTCCGGCAACATCATTGGTGGCTATCATTATGCTTCGCCTATTGTTGGTTTATCAGGTCAACAGAGGATCAAAGCTTTCAAATTTTATCTCCACAGGCCTCCTACTCTTGAATTAGAGCCATTGAGAATTCAAATCAGACCTGAAGAGCCTAAGACGGAATATCTCGATTGGGAGTGGGACTATATTCTAAACAACACCGAGGCAGATTCCTTCGGTAGACTCCGTTTGGCTATATCCTCTATTCCAGTGGAACAATCGGATCCTAGTCAAGTCTTTGGTCCCGACATGCAAACCGAAGATGATATTTACTATGGCCAAACCTTCACTTGGACAGTTCCTTCCGCTACAGCATACAAAGCAGGTGTGAAGATCTACGTTCCTTCTGCTGCTAATTTCAAACTGTGGATGGAAATTCGTGATCAAACTGCTGATGGAAAGCCGGGTAACACTGTCTTAACATCTGGCTCTGTAAACATTTCAACTGAAGCTTCCGGTGCGGTTGATTGCATTGTTGAATTCAAAAAGCCCTTATATCTCGCAAAGGGTGAGAAATATTCGCTTGTCTTCTATAGAGATGATTCCCACTATATCGAATACTACAAGTCGTATTATTCCTTTGGCAAGCCCTACGTTTCTTCGGGTACAATATGGCGAGAATGGGCTTATTGGAGCCAAGATGAATCCTATCGCTTCTGGATATCCGGAGCTCGATTTGTTCTTTCAGGCTCAGCAACCGCTGAGCTCAGCTTCAGAGATCAAGTTCCCTTCTTTGCTGTATTTTCCGATGATTGGATCAAGAATGGCTGCTATATTAACACTTGGGTTTATGTCTGGAATGATGCTGGCACTGAATATATCGCCAGCAGTCAATTACTACCGGATCGTATAACTTATGTTGGCCACTATGATTGGTATGACTACAAATACTATCTCTACACAGAGGATCCAGCTAAAAGCCCTTACATCAAATACCCGGATGTTTATTACTGGTGGCAGCAGACTGGAACTGAATATCCCGGTGCTGAGCCTATCTGTGTTGGTTCCTTTCGTCCTTGCTTCCGTCTTCCAAAGATAACATTCTCTGATGACATTGCCATCACAGTCGATGACCTGCCTTATCCACCGGACTATACACCGTGGAAAGAATACGGCGGAGAGAAGCTAAGGATCGATTATCCGCTAATCAGACACTGGCTCATATTAACTTCTGATGCTCATCATCCAGAATACAGCCCAATGCATTGGCTTTACTACTATTCTGCGGATACTAATGAGGGCTATACCGTTCTCGAGTCTTGGGATTCAGGCAGTACTTGGCATCAGGTTGGGTCCTCTCAACGCAACATTTCTTATTATGTTGCTTTCGACAAAGAATCTGTTACCGGCGTCTATTACGATCAGGACTCAATCAACAAATATGGCATACGATTCAAGAAAATCACTGATTCCTCTATCACTTCCGCAGAGCTAGCTTTGCAAAAGGCAAAGGCGTTAGTCGAGCAGTATTCTGAAGTGAAAGCTAAAGGCAATGTGACTATCTTAGGCAATGTTGATATTGATCTCTCCAGCATCCTCAAACTAAATCTGCCCAGCTATGGTCTCTCAGGCCAGTTTGACGTCAGAGCCTTTACCCACATCATTGACAATAGAGGCTTCAGAACACGCATTCAGTTTACCTCTCATGAATATGATATTGCAGCTAAAGTTGCACGTTTAGAAAAGAAAGTTGAGGAAATGTGAGACATGGAGGTGATGAGATATGGCAGATATAAAGCAGCTATTGGATGAAGTGAGGAAGCACTATGATGTTGTGTTGCTGGAATACAGAGGTACTACAGCAGGCAACAAAATCCATGAATATGACTTGTGGTACATGGATAAGACAACAGAGGCAGTCAGATACAAGAGGCTTCATATTTACAAAGATCAGTACGGCAATGCTTTCTGGTATTCTGAGAATCCAATACCAAGGCAGACAACTTCGAAAAGCTGGACACAGATAATGGACGAGAAGATTGAAAGCGAAATAGTCTCAAAGGGCCAAATAGTTCACTGGACAATAGAATCGATAGATGAGGGAAAGAAGAGGGCAATTCTCAAAGCTTGGGCCATAGAAAACAATCAGTTAATCGAAAAGAAAATGGTTGTTGCTCAAAAGTCTGATGGCTCGTGGGATATAAGGATATTTTAAAGTAATGGCCCTGAATCCTCAAGACGGCTGGGAATATCGGAAAGAGATTCAGATTTCTGATCCAGACAACGTTAGCGATGGTTATCAACTGAAGCTTACAGTTTATGCTGGGGAGGGTACAGATAACGCTGCTGACGGTATAATCTACTGTGACAATCACTGCAGAAGTTTTCCCGACGATATTCGCTTTGGCACTACTGATGATCCTGCCTCTGCAACACAACTCGGCCAGTTTATTGAATATTATACAGCTACTGTTGCCTATATTTGGGTTCGCTGCCCCTCGAATGATACGTTTTATATGTTTGTTGGCAACTCCTATGCTGATATTTACAGCGATGGCAGCGACACTTTCGACTATTTCATTGATATGTATTATGACGATCCTACCAATAATTCAGAGTGGTCGTTTTCTGGCTATTATGCCTATGAAAATAATTATCTACGTTTAGGTGACGGGAATGATAATCACAGTGGAATAGCGGAGCTTGATTTAACCTCTTCTGTTGTTTACGGAACTACAAAAACAGAATTTCGTTCTCTTTTCAAGCATAATGCTCTCGGAGTTGCAGGTCAGGCAGAGGGTCGAACTGATGGTAACTATCATTACAAAGACGACAATAATTATTCCGGGCATAATTGGTCCAACTATGCAGATCCACCACATAAATTGGTGAAGAAAACTTCCGCATCCGGTATTGAAACAGTAACTAGTGAAAATGTTGATCTTGAATACTCGGACAAGGATAGATGGTGGCTGCTAAGAGTTAAAGGAGACTACATTGAAAATGAAAAATGGGATTACGATCAGACTAATAAAAAAATTCTCTCTGGCACACCAACCGACACAACAGCCTTAGACTATTGTAAATTCCGCATAAACACTTGGCAAGGGAAATGGGCTATCAAGATTGTATGCCTTCTGAAGTACACTACCGGCACAGAGCCTTCTTGGAGCAGTTTTGGGCCATGGGTTTTCATTGGGACGGTAACCCGCTCCTACCACCTTGAATCCCTCTTACTTGGTGAATATAAATGGCGAAAGGAGATTGATATCACTAACTTCGTTAGTGAATATCAAATTAAATTAACCGTTTATGCGGGCGAAGGAAATGATGACCCCGCTAATAAGATCATCTACTGTGATAACCACTGCGAAAACTTTCCTTATGATATACGATTCGGCACCTCCACAAAATTTACATACGATACTCAGCTTCCTCAGTGGTTTGAATCTTATGACTCGACTCAGGCCACTATTTGGATTAAGCTACCTTCATCCACAACTGATAAAATATATATGTTCGTAGGCTGCAAGAACGAAATTCTATACAGCGATGGTGATGAGACCTTTTTACTCTTTGATCACTTTGATGACACTGAGGTTGATGCTAATAAATGGGAAGTTAAAGAAGGTGGGCCGGGAGGCAAAGGTAACTGTTATTATATCATCGAGAACTCCCAGTTTAAATTATATGGTGATGACGGAGCACACAGCAGCAGCAATTGGGTGGCGTATTGCATTCGCAGCTCCTCCACTTTTGGCTTCAACCATAAAATCATTGCACGTGTTACCGGTTGCACTGTGAGAAACGGAAAAACAGTCAATATTGCATTTGCAGGCTCGAATATTGATAGCTTTGATAGGATATGCTCTTCGAATGCTTGTGGATACAGAGAGGGAACCGGCTCTGGCACTGATAATTCCTCCGATAATCCAAATGCATACAACACCAATTCTGACGGCACAGCGATGGTGGATATTCCAGATTGGACCGAGCCAGGCCAGATCACCGTAATTAAGCGGTCTGATAAAACAATAGTTATAGCTCCTCCAGGAACCTACGAAGTCACCAGTTATATTCCAAGTGAGGCTGGATATGTTTATATTTATACAGGATCCGGTTGGGCAAATAGCGGATTTACACCTCATATCTACGTTGATTGGATAGCTGTTTGTAAATACGCTGATCCAGAGCCATCTATCAGCTCTACCGGTCCTTGGGTTCAAACTGGTGTTGCTGTATATACAAAAAGCCTATCAGCTACTAGCCTTTTAGAGGCCAAATTATTAAAGGCAGTCTTATTCGATTCAATAACTCAGGCCACTTATATATCCAGTGCGGATATTGATGTCTCGCTGATGTTACATCGCTTCCAATCTCTTTTATCGACGGTTCAACTGAAGAAAGCCCAAATACTTAATTTCTCTCTCTCGTCTCTCATCGAGATCACTAGACTATTATCATCCAATTTGGATAGCTTTTTGGCTTCTAGAAGACACCTTTCTCAAATTTTCGATGTCGATTTAAGGAAAGCTCAGAGGCTACTTCAGGACATTACTTCTCTGCTCCAATCAACAAGCCAGCTTTCCTCAGATCTCTCAGCTCTTATCAAACTACTCGGCGTTAAGAGCACCGAAGTAGGTTCCATACTAAGTGGTCTGCAGAAGCTTATGGCTAGAACAGACTCCTTGCTCAAGAAACTGCAAAGAGCAAAAGCAGATATTAACGCTTTCATCTCGAAGAGATCAGAGCTCTCCAGCCTCATAGACTCATTATTACAGATCACGAAAGAGCTAATCGTACCTCTCTCAGCCGATTTATTGAAGGTTCAGTCTTTGACAACTGACATCTCCACCATGCTGTCTTCAGCCAATCTAAGACACTTGATTCTTCAATCTCATTTGCTCAAGACTCAGGCCAAATCAACCACTCAGACTTCTTTATTAGAAAGACAGCTTCTCCAGAAAGTAAGCAAACTCAACAGCATACTCTATCTCATTCAAACTAAATCGACTGAGCTCAGTGCATTCTTCGCTGCTGTCTACTCAAGATCCCACACCGCTGATACTTTGCTTTGGCTCACAAAAGAGCTTCAATCGGTACTTTCGGCTAACCTCACGAAAGGATTCTTCCGTTCTACAACTCTCGACACCTCATTGATCTATCGTCAACAGCTCAGCTATTACACCAACACACTACTAGCCTTCATTCTCACAAAGAAGCTCACTTCTTCATCCCTCTTACAAGCCACTTATGAACGCAAGCTTTATCACGATCTATTGGTCATCAGAGGAGCCCTCATAAAGCAATCAGCAGTCATTAAACAATTAGCTGAAAACCTCACAATCTTCATCCCAACTATCAGACGTGAGCTCTATGTATGGTGCTCCAGATGGGATGAAGACAACTGGCGTGCGACAGTAGAAATAGTTTCTGACAAATGGCAAAGAGACCTTCTCATTCAGAACACTACACCGGGAGCAGTAGCAGAGCTCTATAATATTCTTGGTGAGCCCAAATACTGGGACACCACCTTCACATCAGGCAATACACTCTTCCTCTATCCAAATAAGACCAGACCAATAGCTCAGCTTAGGGATCCAGTCAAAGTAGCTGTCAAGTCATACAAAGAGAGAATGTTAACGCCCAATAAGTTCTACATCAAATTAGACCTCGTTAAACTATGAAAGATCTCAGGATCTACTACTCCGGGTCTGCCTATTTTGACACTTACTGCAGCAGATGGGATCAAGAAGACTATGCACTGGTCATCGAAATGCATCTCACAAAAGAAGAGCGTGACAAGCTCAGAAATAATATCAGGCCCGGAGCAGTAGCTGAGCTTTACAGACTATTAGGCAGACCAGTCTATTATGACACCAGCTTTGGCTCAAATACAATAAGAGTTGAACCAATAGCTGGCAGTCAATTAGCCAAAATGCACTCAGCAAAGACAATCTACGTAAAGAACTACTCAGAGAAGATCACCAGAGCCAACACATTCCTCGTCAAAATCACGGGCTATATTTCGGGTTCAACCGTCTAAACTGCGTTATTTCGTCTTGGAGAAAAGAATCGTGTCACTCTTTGACAATATGAATTTGCCAAGGAAGAGATTTTTCGAACTTTCACGGCAAATGAGGCGGTGAATATAATAAGTCGTGTCGCAGTAATTCACGTGAAAATCAGCGATGAGGTCTCCTTGGCTGTTTACAGAACTTTCACGTCCATGCAGTCGACAAATATTATAAGTCTTGTCAACGATTTTTAGCTGAAAATTAAGACAAAGGCCAAGGAGGAGAAAATCGTATTGTCAATAAATAGCACGATTCCTTCCTCCTTGGCCAAATACGCATCTCAGAACAGCTCAACATTCATTTGGCGTCTTCCCACCGATATTGCTTCTTTCGGCACTTTGCCCTCTAATCCGACTAAGAACTTTCCGTCTTTTGTGACCCATCCTTTGGTTGGTTTGAAGCAGCTGAGTTTTCGTAGATAGAGTATCTGATCTCTTGCCCATGTGCTGATCTCCGCCTCCTTCTGCTCTTTATTGAAGAGAATTATCGTCTCTTTTTCGTATGCTGAGAGGTCTCTGCATTCTCTGACGGGCAATTTCTTTATCTTTGACAGGTCCTCTAATGGAACCACTTCTTCTATGCTCAGACTCGTCATTAATCATCACCTCCGCTTTTCCTCATCACATTTCAACATCCAATATTACACCATCGAACTCTGATATCGGAATGATCTCATCGGTCTGTGGCTCAATGACATAGACTTGACCTTCTGCACTGAAGAAAATGTTCATCATGTGAAGAGTTCCATCTGGTAGTTCAACGCCAATGACGCCAAGAGCAATGTGGTAATGACGGGCTATGTTTCTCCACAGATCATAGGCGAAGTCATCGCAGTCATATTCTTCCGCAACCCATTCTCTTTGATCCGTCTTGTCCCATTCAAGCAGCTTCCTCATGTCATCTAGCGTAATGAGATAATAATAGCAGTCTCTGAATTCTATTTCTTCAGCTGGCGGTGCTTTCCACGCAAGAGTAAATGCATGAACTGGTCCGTATAGCTCGACTTTCGGAATATCAGTTGGTGGAACATACGCTGGTTTTATAAAGGCTCCGACTCCCAAGCCAACGAAGAAGGCTGAAGAAGCTATACATGCCAACAGAAGTGCAAAGATCTTTATTTCCTCGTCCATATTATTTCTCCTCCAGCTTCTTCTCTAATGCTTCTATTCTCTGTTCTAGCTCCTCTAGCTTAGTCATTATTTCAGACCAGAATACTGGACCGCATCTCCAGCCTGCAGGTGGCCAAAATGGAAATCTCAAACCTCTACCTCTCCACCACATAGCCTTCACCTCACCTTCACATTCTTTAACACAAGCCTACATATTTCAGCCATTTCTTTGAGCTGATCCTCAGTATAAGGCTTGAGTTTACGATATTCAGGACTGAGTGCATTGTCTGGTATGAACCTTTGTAGGACGTATTTCTTTGCTCCTTCTATCTCACGGGCTATATTGAAGACGTCTTGTTTAGTGAGTGTTGGTGGCACTGTAGTTCTGAATTCATAGTCTATGCCAAAGCTCATAATGACGCCTATGCTCTGGCCTATCTTTCTGATGTCGACTTTGACGCCAGCAAGCTCTGAATATTTCTGTGGATCTAGCGGTGCCTTAATGTCCATTGCGATGTAGTCTATTAGCTCCTGTTCAATGAGGTATTCTAGAATGAGTGGATGACTGCCATTAGTATCGAGCTTTACATCAAAGCCCAAATCCTTCAATTCTTTCAGCAGATCCTCAAGATCTTTATGAACTGTAGGCTCACCTCCTGTTACAACAACGCCGTCTATAAAATCTCTTTTAGCTGTGAGCCATTTAACAATATCTTTCTTTCTGACCGTTGGCAAGCTATCGGGATTCGATACGAGCTGATGATTATGACACATTGGGCATCTGAAATTACAGCGTGGTAGAAAGATCACTGAAGATACTTTACCATCCCAATCAGAAAAAGAAGTGGTGAGAAAGCCTTTAATCTTCATAGTCTCACTCTGTAGCGGTCTTTAAGCTCGCCTAATTTGCCTTTGTTCCACGATGTAATCTTTGAGAAGAAGCCGGTTACTCTCGTGATGCCTTCTACGTCCTTTGAGCCACAGTATGGGCACTGGTCTTTCAGTCCTCTTGAAACTTTACCACATGACAGGCAGGATGTAAATTCTGGAGAGAATGCAATCTGTGAATTCTGAGTCTTGTCGAAGGTTTTCTTTACAAATGAGGCTATTGAGGCGGGATCTGGTTTGGATTCACCAAGCCATACATGAGTTAATGCTCCAGCCTCTATTAATGGATGGAACACTCCTTCCTTCTGCACTCTCTCAATTGGATCTATTGGAGCTGAGATGTTGAGATAAGTCGAGTTGGTGTAATAGACCTCATCAGTCTTTATATTGCCCTTGACCACTTTAGCAGCTTCTTTTGGGAAGTTCTTGAGATCTAATTTAGCGAGCCTATAGGCAGCGAATTCTGCTGGTGTCTGCTCTAAGACAAAGATTAATTTGCTATCGTGCTCTGCCATCAGCTCATCTGCTAGTTTTCTCATCTGAGCTATAACTCTTAGCCCGAAGTAGAATGCATCATCTGATTCATGTAGCTCTTGTCCCGTGTGATACTGAACCATTTCATTAAGGCCGAGTATGCCAAAGAGATGGGTTGCTCTGTGAAGTCTGTAATATGGCTCTCCGTCATAGTCTATTGTGAGCAAAGCTAATGGGCCATTCTTTCCGAGCTTAAGCAACTTTTCTAAGAATTGCCTCTTCTGCACATGAGCCTTAGCTGCAAGCCTCATTCTGTCTGCTAATATTTCAAAGAGCTTGTCGTCATCACCATTAGCCTCATAAGCTATTCTCGGCAGATTAATAGTAACATTCTGCATTGCAGAGTATCTCATCTTCCACGGCTCTTTAGCATCCTCTAAGTCCTTCTCATTGAGGAGGAATGCAAGTCTGCAGCATTCTGATACTTTAGCTGTGCCATGTCTGTCAAAGATGAAGTAGGTGTTGCCTTTCTCAGCTGCTACTTTGCTGATGAGATAGAGGAACTCTTCGTGGTCAGGCTCATTCCAGAACTTTTCTGTGATGTGAACATTTGGTTTGGGAAAGAAGAACGGCCTTCCTAATGCATCACCTTCTAAATAGACCTCAAATAGAGCGTTAGCAAACCTCTTTGACTCCTCAATGTAATCAGCATAAGTATTGCCCGTGAATTTACCTCCCGGTCCTATTGCTGGAACATCCTCAAAATGAGATGGGCATTCCCAATAGATGTTTAAATCACTGAATATGCTTTGGCCTCCTCTCGCTACTGCTTGCTGAGCGAATTCATAAACGAGTATTTGGGCTAGCTGCTTCATTCTCTTATCATCAACTCCGACTAAATATGGTGCTAAGAAAAGATTGACTGCATCCCATCCAATAGCTCCTGCAAAATGACCTTGCAGAGCTGCAGAGAATTTAATGAGCTGACCAATGAGAACTTCTGGATGCTTAGCTGGCTTTGCTATTGACGCTGCATTAGGCAGATTAAGCCCAAATTTCTTTATGTAGTCGATGTTCTGACCGGAGCAGTAGGGCCTGTCTATCATTCCAAGGTCATGTAAATGAAGTGCTCCTGTTACATGAGCTCTTGAGACGTCTTTTGAGAACACTTTGAGCAAAGCGTATTCTTTCTTTATGCTTTCTGCTAGCGTGAGATTAGTTGCTTCTGGTCCATGAGGAACATTGGCGTTCTCTTTGTTTGGCTTCTTTATAATCTGACCGACGTCATATACTGGAACACCTAATCTGCAGTGCTGTTTAGCTATATGCTCTAAGCCATATTCAATGAGCTTTGCATTCGTGAGCTCTCTAATGAGGGTCGTCGTGAGGTTCTTTAGGCCTAAGCTCTTTATTGTCTTCTCAACCTCACAAGCTATTATTGCTGCTGCTTCTTTTGAAATCGATGTCTCTCTCACTAAAGCCTCTGCTATTTTATTTCGATCCCACTTCTGAAGTTCTTCGTGACTAGTTCTAACGTAGACTGCCAGGTCCGTAGGATCATATTTCTTGCTCATACTCCTTCAGCCTCTTTGGAGTTATTTCAAATTTAACATGCCCTTTGTTTCTGACCACTAATGGCATGCCGAGCTTCTCCCATACTTCCATTAGAACATTCAGAAATTTCTTTCGTTCTTCATCTGACGCAAATCTGACGATGGCCTTACGATCATCTATTCTAATCCTCATGTCACCACCTACGGCCATATTTTCTCCCATAGAAGCTCATGGAAGACATAGAGAACAGTTCTAAGAGCATGGAAGATAAAAGCGATGATAGCTGTTTCATACCAACTGCCTGTCACCATAAAGCTGATAATGATGAGCATAGCTATGCCTAGTAGCCTCCATGATATGGATTTGACCACCGCTCTCTTAACCCTCATTTCAATAGTGAAAGAGCTCTTCTTCTGCTATATTATCAGCTTTTGCTCTTTTCTTCCAGTATTCCATTCGCTTCAGTGCAAAGCCGAGATAAGCTGCTGAATCAATTAGTTTTGTAAGAGCTCTTGGCATGCCAGCTATTCCTTTCAATTGCCATTTCTTTCTGAAGTATCTCATCGCTCTTCTGGCTTCTCTACCCTTTCGCCAATCAGTAAATTCCTTTCCACCACCTAGATCGTGATAAATCCAATAGCTGAGGTCTATTGCCCACTGCCATTTACCTAGTTTCTTATGCTCGAGGAAATAATCTTCGTGCTCTCTGTTAATGATGTAGTTCTCGTCCCATTTAACATCATCAAAGACAGCCTTTCTGAAGATGGCAGAGTTCGGAATAAAATCGAATGGATAAACGAAAGCATGACCGTCTATGAATTCAATTTTCTTTGGCATCCTCATGCTTCTTACATAATAGCCGTTGATGATTTCGATATCATGAGCGTCAATGTTGAATTTATCAGGCATGATCCAGCCAAAACCTACTCCACCAATCTTTGGCTTACGGAAAATATTGAGGGCTTGTTCCACACCTTTCGGGATGTATTGATCATCATCTAGCTGCAATATGAACTCCGTGTCCACTCGCTCTATCATTCTATTTCTGCAGTAGGACAGGCCTATGTTAAATGGATATCGCAGAAATTCTAGCCTGTCAAATTCATCAGAAAATTCTTCGATTGTGGCTTTATGAGCAAACAACAGATGATCTGGACCGTCATAGGCTACTACCACCTGCTTAATTCCAGCTTTCTGAAGATATTGCAAAGTAACTTTAAATTTCTCAGGCCTCATGAAGGTCTTAACAATGGCTGTGATCTTTTCGAGCATCTTAGCCACCTATTCTAGTGCATCTATTACAGATGAAATCGGGCTCAGTCTCTATCTCGCCTAAGACTTTCTTTTTCAGCGTCTTATAGGCTTCGGATGCCAATACCTCTTTTATAGTGTTGGAAGAAAGATTTCCGAAGACTGTTTCATGATGGTAGTCATTACAACAGAGGACCAAATCTCCATTCCAGAGTATGTGAAGCCATTGATCGACTCTTGGACAATAGAATCTATTTCTCGGGCCAATACGCCTTACAGTCTTCAGCTTGTTCCAGCCCTCTATATTTACATTACCGCTTCTGTCGTGGAATGACAGAGCCTTCACTATGACATTGTCAGTCCTAGCATTCAGATCAGAGATCTTTCTCTTCCAGATCCTCACGAATTTAGCTGGCTTAGAGATGGCGATCTTCATATCGAAGGAATAAAGAAAGCCCTTAATCACTATCGGAGCTTGGCCATCTACAACCTCTATGAGATCTAGAATATTTCGCTCTGATCTCTGTGGATCGATTGACATATTTCGCTTAATCTCCTCGTCTGTGATGCCATGTCTACTGATCCAATAGACATGTGGAGTGCCGGCTAGTGATTCTTCTAATTTCTCAATTCTTTGCTTGGTTGCAAGCTCAGCGTTTGTTGATATCTCAATAGGAACTGATGGCAGATATTCTCTGATGAGAGCAACTCTGTCCTCCAGCTTCTTATCACAGAAGGGCTCATTCATTAAATAGGGACAGAGCTTTCCTCTGTTGAGTTCACTTTCCCATTCTGTAAGCTCTCTCAATATTTTCTCAAAGAGCTCATCGCTCATGACTCCGGGATTCTTGATCATCCACGAATCTTTATACGGGCAAATGATACAGCGAGCATTGCAGTAAGACGTGGTCTGTATTTGCACGAACTTCATATTATCCTCCAGCCTATTAAATCGTTTCCTTCAGGATGCTTCTGTCTTATACGACGAAGAGCTCTTAGACTAAACATCGGAACATCGCAGCACTTGTCAAAGTTTTCGTCTATGCTGCCGTATTGTCGTAGATGCCATTCTTTATAGCGTTCACACATCTCTTTAGTAGGACGCCAAACATTAGCGATTATTCTCTGAGGCGGATAAGGCCTTTGGCCTATGAACTCTTTAAACTTCCGATTGTCCCTGATAAGTCTATAGTCTCTCACATTTTTATAGCTATGGCCGAAGAAATAGATTGGTGTCTTCATTACTATTCGTTTGTGAGGACTGATGCAACTGAGCCTTTCACCAAAGTCGCCATCATCACCATGCATTGCTCCGTCAAGGCTTTCATCGAATCCATTAATCAACAGGGCTTCTGTTAATGAAACGGAGAAGCAGTAGCCATAGGTTGTCATCCAAATAGAGCCGGGTGGATAATCATAGAGAGTCTCTTCACGCAATATTCCCTGAATGAAATCTCTCTTTAACCATCTGTCTGTAGGTTTGCCCTCATTTGTTGGTGTGAATTTAATGGCCTTAGGCACGCCATAGATCTCCTGCTTATTCCAGAGCTGCCAAAATTCTTCTATTAGATTTTGGGGCCAAAGAGAGCAGTCATCAGCACTAATTAAAAGTTCACCATCAGCCCAGATGATACCGGTATTAATCGCATTGTTTATGGTGCAGTATTCTTCACTTAGATCATGCCATATTGAATACTTCTCGGAAACAAGCTTTATAGACAGCGAATCTGTATATTCAGCGACTGTATTTCTTATGACCTCTGGCTTTCTGTGTACTAAGACTAGCTCGAAGTCTTTAAAAGTTTGAGCTGCCAAAGTTCGAAGAGTGGGCTCAATAAAATCTCTTGCATCTTCGAATGCATATTCCGCTAGCTGTCTAAAGCCTCCATCAAATAAAGGATGACTCCGGCTGGCGTTCTTCACCCAAAAATCTAGACTAGTGTGCTTTGAGGAGCGATTCGATTTGATTATGACACTTACTTTTCTATCCATATCCACGGCACAGTCTTTAGTATTGGATGATTCACATTTTCTGGATGGCCCCAATAATTACCTTCACCCAAAAGCTCACCGTGATCGGCTGTTATCACCAGTGGTCTTTCGAATTCCTCAAAATAACAGCCAATAGCCTTTAAGCCTTCCAACAGATTCAGTGAATAGATGGCTTTAGCTGAGATGCCTTTCCACTCCAACCATTTATAGAACTCCCCTTCTATTCCAATAGGCCCAAAGTGTCTTTTCAGACTTCTTGCATTCTCATTAGCCTCATAATTTTTCATTGACAGAAATCGCTCCCATAGCATTCTGCCATACTCAAAGAGAGGAGGTACATGCGGTGGAATCAGATGCAGCATTACTCTTCCATTAATCTCGAGGGCTTCTCGAATATTATCATGTGGTATGATGCTTCTTGTCAGTATTGCTTCTTTGAATTTCTTGTCTGTATTTATGAAGAAAGGGGTTGGATTGGCGGTAACAAGAGTCACGTCCTTTAGTTGCGGAAGAAGCCTATAGAATGTTGGAGTGTTATGGGCTTCTGTCTTTAGAACAGCAAATCTCGTGTATGGAAATGGATTGAGCTCAACGAGCACATCATATCTACAGGCATCGAGTATAATGAGAGTCTGCCACGGCTTCTTCTCAATCAGCTCTATTTGCACGTTCAACACCTCTGAAATAATAGCCGAAATACGCACATATTTGGCCTCTGATCAAAGTTTTTGACTGAGGACGATGTATTAGTCGTGTGAGGTCGAAAAACTCGCTCAGATCGTTTTTAAATTTGTGTTCTATAAAAATAGCTGACTCACATGTAGCCAAGTGCCCTCAACCTCCTCATTAGCTTTTCTTTGTCCTGAGCTCTTCCAGCTCTTTCGCCATAGCCTTTGAATTGCTTGATTTCCTCTATGATCTCATCAACAGTTCTCGCCGTGGACTCTATTGGAGTTACACAGGGCTTACATCCTAACGATCTAAACCTGATGCCTCCAGATGAGAAATAAAGTGGATTAACTGGAATATTTTCTGCCTTAATATACCGCCAAACATCCAATTCAGTCCAATGAAGCATTGGATGCACTCTGTAATGATCTATGCGAGGATCCGACCAGTCTGCTGCAAAGAGGTACCAGCCATCGAATTCAGCGTCTTGTAGATATTCAAATGGAGCATCTCCTTCCTCTTCTGGCTTCTTTGGTCTTAATACTTCCCATTTGCCTTCTTTGCGAGGTGAGAAATACCTCTCTATGCCTCTTTCAGGCAGCTCATCCCTTCTGATTGCCAATATGAGAGCATCAAAGCCGTATTCTTTGATTGCCATTTTCAGAGCTTCTGTCTTCCTCTTCATGCAGCATTCAAATCTGTCTTTCTCTGGAGAGGTGGTTCTGATGCCCTCTTCATTCTTCGCTATTATGAGCTCAAAGCCATAAATCTTCTGAAGCTTGTCTCTGAATTCGTATATCTCAGAAAACTTGAGCTCTGTATCCAGATGAAGCACTGGAAATGGAAATTTTGGGAAAGCTTTACTTGTAATATGAACCAACGTAGTGCTGTCTTTGCCAAATGAGCAGAGCAGAGCTGGATTCTTAAACTGAGCCTTAGCCTCACGTAGGACATAAATGGACTTCTGCTCAAGTGATTTTAAAAGAGGATCAAGATCCGCCATGCTTTCAACCTCGCATAGAATTCAGCTCTTTTCTTTCTCACAATTCTCGCCATGTCTAGCAGTCTTTTGAATTTGAAGAGCAGCATCATCATCTGGAAATCCGCTTTTGGGAACATATCTTCTCTTTCGCCTCCTGATATTCAGAATTGTCCAACTCAAATTTCTTATACATTTCGATGATGAAGTCTTTGAGCTTTGTGTGAGAGATGTCTTCAGGTATCTGAACTTTTCTGTTTATCCAGATTGGAACCTGTTTAATAGCTGGATGAGTGGCTCCTTTGAAATGACCAGTCAAGACTTCATCATCTTTCAACAGCTCACCATGGTCAGCAAAGACAATGACCGTTTCGAGATTGTTTGAAATGTTCTTAAAGGCCATCAGTCTGGTCTTGAAATCTAAGACACCAACTTTATACCAGTTTCTGAGCTCTTCTCGTGATAGCCTTGCCATCAGTCTATCGCAGTTCTTTATGCAAGGTAGTTCAGCAGGCCCGTAACAGTCAATGCCCCATGGCCCATGAGTGAGCCAGCTGTGATAGAAAATCAAATCCCACCATTCATTGGTTGCGATAGACCACTTTCTGCCAACGTATTCCAAGACGTCATCGTCATTATTACTGACAGCATTCCACTCTATTGGCTGTAGGAAATTGAATTTGATTCTTCTGGACGGTGGAAGCCATTTAGGTCCATTGCCTATGAGTCTGCTGATGGTCACATAGGATTCAAAGTGATCGAAGAGAAGGTCATCGCAGGCTTCTGGATTTAGCTCATCAGTCCACCATTTAACACCATGAACCTCTGGAGGCTTGCCGGTCACAACGGAAGCTAGAACTGGTGCTGTGAAGGTCTCTACTGCCTCAAATGAAGACCATGACTCTTCAGGAAATACGCCCTTTAGATATTCAACAGCAAAGTCATATCTGAGGCTGTCTGCTAATATCACGATCATAGAATCACCAAGAACCAGAAGGCAAACATCAGCACGATGATAGATAGATAGAGCAGATAGTGACCGATCATATACAGCTCAAAGTCTATTTTCCACAGAAGCTTGTATTCATAGACTGAATAGACGAGGTTGGCTACTGAGACAGTTAGAAAAGAGAAGCCAATCACTTTGCAAGTGTAGAGGCCAATGATTGCTAACGGAAGCAATAGCAGTCCTGAATACAATCCACCAGCAAGCTTGAACAAGTCTTCGTTCTTTACTTGCTCAGCGTCAGCAAAGAATGATGGTATGGCAGCAAATTTCCAGATCTTTATTGAGCACTGTTCAGAGCCTTGTCTTATAGCCTCAAGACAATGACAGAACTCGTGCAATAGAAAGCCTAAGAGCCAAGCGAGTGGAAATACATAGACCAGTAAGAGCCAGCTCATGTTTCCACTTCCATTACTATGTCGAGGATTCCATTCTTGAAAGTGTAGCTCTTAATCTGCTTAATCTTTGAAGCTAACGGAATGACTTTCCAGTGTCTCTTGCCGTTGCTGCATTTATACTGAATGATGAGCTCACCGTCATCGTAAGAGATGGACTCAATATGAAGGCCTTGCAGAGGCATTGTTACATAGAGCTCTTTATTAGCTGGATTGAGCTGTATGT
>Ga0116200_10000007_pt1 | contig 42541 bp, 67 predicted proteins | sample Mar14436cmmetaG_FD_94478 | JGI IMG/M metagenome (GOLD analysis project Ga0116200, IMG submission 94478) | Marine hydrothermal vent microbial communities from Guaymas Basin, Gulf of California to study Microbial Dark Matter (Phase II) - Marker... ... | reverse complement strand
GCTTTTGTCCATATAAAATTATTTTATTATTTCGTGTTGCTTCTTCTGGTTCGCTTTCCTTTTTATTAGTTAAATTTATAAGTATGTTTTAGTAGCCATGAATGTGAAATATACCAAGAAGGGGATAATAAGCGAGGAGTGGCTTGCTGAGGAAATAACCAAGGCTGAGGGTAAGAAAGAGAGCGTCAACATCGCGCAGGTGAAAGAAGTGCTGCGAATAACTCTTGATATACTCGCATCGATTAAAGAGGATGATGTTTCTCAGCTCTTGAAGAAGCACAGAAGAGAGTAGCTCAGTGTGTTCGTATTCGGAGTATTGATTCAGTTCCCTGCCTCCCCTTAGACATAACTTTCCTCTCTACTAGCCCTTCAGCTACCATACGCTTGATTATTTCACTAAATCTTCTGTAAGTTAGCTTGTTCGCATAGGTCCTGTTATATAACTCTCTAGTTGTTATTTCACCCTTCGTTTTGATCTCTTTTAATAACACTTCTCTATACTTATCGTATCTCGTCACAGCATTTCTTCTCAATTTTGGTATCAAGGTGTTAGTCAATGTAGCTACTTTATGGTTACCTGTACTGATAGGTAGCTTACAGCCATATTCTTCCTCAAGTTGTGTTTTGCTGACTACCAATCTTCCTTTCATCTTTCCTTCTCTGTAGCAGATAGTTTTTTATATATGCTTTTTATTTTAAAATTATAGTGTAGTGTGCAATGTCGGAATATACAATCGAGCTCAGACCCCTTGAGAATTATATCTCGATGCCGGTGATACCATCACCATCCGATCCTGATAGTGTGTTCGGTCGCGATATTGAAGTATGGGAGTATAGTGATGGCAAGTGGGCTCGTCCATCGAATCTAGAGTGTTTTAAAGGCTATTATGTATATAATCCTTGGAAAACTAGAGAGATAACGATAAGCGGAACGGATTGTATAGTAACATTTGATGACTTGCTAACGATTTATAGAACATTAAAGCATGGCGAGTGGGCGCTGGTTGGTCCCGGTACAGAGCCTATAAGCGTGGAAGGAACAGGTTTGGAATGGCATGTACATGGCTATAACTACGATCAGGGAAGGTTTATTTATACAAATGTTCTTGAAGTAGCGAAAGCATACTGGTTAGAGAGACCTTTGGGGTGCTATGCGCCAACACCACATTTTGAGTCGGGTTATGCGATGCTCGAATATTTCGATACCGACAATGATGGATATCTAACATCTTCAGATGTTGCTAAAGCAGATGAAATGCTTCATCAAGGTAAACTAACGGAGGAAGAGTTCAAATTCATAAGTTCTTTATTTGCGTATCCTAGCTCTGATCCACGGTATGGCAGCATAAACGCAAAATGTCCTGGCGAGATTTTGTGTGATAACAATCCTTATGGCAGCTTAGTGCTTGAAACGGGCTGCGAGTTGATATTATACTATGACAAGAATAATGATGGGGAAATAGATGATAATGAGCTAGATATTTGTTATAAGGATTGGGTCAGCGGTAAAATAGCCGAACCTGAATTCGATTATGTTGGTGAGGCATTCTATCGCAAATCAATTAACAAACTCTGTCCGGGGTGTTATAAAGGTACGACAAAAGTGACTTTTATTACAAAAGATGAGCATGGGGCAGAAATAACAGGCGTTAAAGTTTATGTAGATGGTCCGTTGAAGGGTACAACATGATGCTCTTATGCTTCAAGATGAGACAGTACTGGAACGAGATAAAAACGGCAACCCGACGAAGATACTCGGGTATGCATGTGGCGAATCCTGTGTCAGCTATAGCCCACCAGATGGATGGAAAGTTGTATCGTGCAGGCCTGCGCCAACGGGCTCGCATGGATGTTGTCGGTTTTGTATTGTTATTGAGCTTGTCCTCGTTAAAGAAGGCGGTGGTAGCACGCCGCAGAATGTACCGATTACTTTCATCGTTCATGACGAATCAGGCACGGAACTAGCAGGTGTTGGCGTTTATATTAACGGGGAACTAATAGGAGAAACAGAATAAATCCCATGAAGAGCGTGAAGATAATCCTCGCCGGAAAAAGCTTGTTGGACTTACATACAATCGAACTGGACGATTATGTAATCGCATCATTTTATGTTGAGAATAACGGTGATACAAGCACGCGATATTGGGTAAAATTGTATTTAGACGGCAGTCTCTATCGCCAGTATCAGTCTGCTGCGCTTGCTCCCGGGGAGCGTAGTAGTACATACAATATCTATGTACATCCAGATACCACGGGCAGCCACACAGTACTGGTCGAGGTAAATCCTTTTGATACTCCTGTTACGGATTCGGTAACAGATACCTTCACGGTTACTGAGATACCGAAGACAACGAAACAGGAATTCTATAACGAGTTAATAGCTAAAGGTGCAATAAATACGGCTGTTATCCCGGAAGGCTATGGTGAGGCTACTGGCAACCAAGATAAATGGCTCAAACATCCTATGAGCGATTATATTGGATGGTGGTCTTCAAAGCAATACAAACACAACAAAGTTCTTATAGCGATAGTAGCAACAGGCGATTGTGGCAATCCTCCAAAGAACTTGGATTGTATATATTTCACTGACTGGGGTATTAATTACTCGTGGGATGAGCTCCCGGAAGAGATAGTAACCGAAGCGCTGGATGCACTACCGGCAGCAGGCGGTGGCAAATCGGTTTTTGATACCGGTGAATCGAGCAGCCCATATCCTACTGGTTCGGGCGTATTTAAAGGCAAGCTAACGATAAAGGGAGATGGATATTTGAAGATAACGGATATAAAAACTCGCGCGTGTTCTGGTACGACTGCGCAAGTAACTTCATGGTCAATTTCGCGGGGTAAAGGTAATGAGATAAAACGAGGTGCAGAGGAATATGATATAGAAGTCCACCTATCAGGCTATCCGCAGATGTTTCATGATGTAGAGACGATAGAAAACAGCGATGGTAAACTAACTTTCGTGTCGTTTACGGATGCCAATAACAATACGCATAGCAATTGGATTCCTTCGTTGATTATTGAGGGCGAGACACTATCTGAACTGAGCTGTAGCGCGCCAACTCCTTCGTTTGCGAGTGGTTGTGAGTTACTGTTAGCCTATGATAGAAACACTAACGGTAAAATCGATATAAATGAAATGTCTATTGCTTGGAACGATTATGCTAATGGTGTAATAAGCGTACGCGAACTAGATTTCCTTTGGGATGCATGGGAAAAAGACTCGATAAATGCAAAATGCGTTGGTTGTTTCAGTCCCAGTAAAGTACCAATCACTTTTGTTACGAAAGCAGAAGATGGTAGTGAGTTACGCGAGGTAAAGCTTTATATAGATGGAAGCTTAATAGGAGAAACAATGCCATCACTTACTGTCAGTCTTGAGCCCGGTAAGACGGTGCATGTGAAATTAGTCAAGGAGGGTTATCGTACTGTAGAGTTCGATTATACGGTACCTAACACTGCTGCTACCGTAACGAAGACGCTGGTAGCCAAAAAGCTTGACTTCAAAATCACGAGTGCATCAATACTAACAACAGGCGATATACATCCCGGAGACACTATACAGTTGAGTGTAACAATCAAGAATGTTGGTGATAAGGCAGATACAGGAAATCTTCATGTGAAAATAAATACAGACCCTCAGTCACATTATGAGATATATAGCATATCCGAAATCAAGCCAAATGAAACAAAAACATTTTCTCCGCTGGCATTTCATGTTCCCTCTAATGCTGTACCCAACACATATCCACTAGAGTTCCATGTAGCACCATCATCCACGGGGAAGAGCACAGATGAGAGAACGCTATCAGTAACCATAAAAGCTAAAAACCCAGAATTGAAGATAACTAACGCGTATTATAGCTTAGATGGTGGCAGTACATGGACAGAAATCACTCGCGGAGGTACAGCACATATCCCAGCAGGATCAAAGCCTAAGTTCAAAGTGTGTATAAAAAATGATGGAGGAGCTTCAGAGATACGCGGTGTGTGGTTAAAGGAGGGATATGGCTGTTCACCACCGGCTATTGGCGCGGCATCTAGCGATAGAGAGTTAGACTACCAAGATACAGAAGATATAACATTCGATATATCTACAGGCATAAAACGCAACCAGAATTATAGTTTCCATGTCAAGGATGGGCATTTCATACCAATCTGCCCATCAGACGACGAATTTGACTTCTATAATGTTTCGCCCACAGTGGAAGTGACTTTCGTCACGAAAGATGAGCAGGGTAATGAACTTGGAGGTGTGGATGTCTATATAGATGGTGTAAAGAAAGGCACGACCTGAGTAAACAAAAGCTTTTTATATAGTTTAATTTTATACATATTATTAGGTGTCGCGAAATGGAAGCGATAATTTATGCTGTGGTTGCGGCAATAGTGTTTGCATTGTCTGGGTATTTGAAATCAGCGAAAGACGAAGAATTCGATGCTACAAAGTTTGCTGCTACGATTCTAGTGGGTGCGCTCGTTGGTGTTGTCCTTTATGTCAAGGGAGCGGCGATAACAGAAGAAGCAGTAGCGACGCAGTTCGCTGCATACGCGGGTATAGTCGTGATTTTGGAGAATGCACTAAAGACAGTTGTGAGGTGGTTCCAGAATGCATAGGAAGCTCTATGCGATAGCAATAGCGCTTTTTTTAGCAATAGCTCTCGTAGGCACTGCGTCAGCGCAGTTAGTGTATAGCATTTCGATGATGGGCGAGGATGCAGCAGATGCAGCATCTTCCGATTCTCTTCGCTTGTGTAACGCTTCGGTATCAGTATTATACGATTCATCGTTATCAATAACGAAGGCATTTCAGTTTAGCTATGCCAAATCGGCTGTTGTAGACACATCAGGGCTAATACTTGCTACGAACTTGTCATCGCGCGCAGGCGCGGGGATCATCGCGGGAAGTGCATATATCGAGAACATCGGCATTGGTAATAGGCTTACTAACGATACATGCCATACTATTACTTCTGGTATAGCAGCGGATAGCAGAGACGAGATGAATGTAGCAGCATCAACACAAATAGCGCCATTTTCGTTACAACACGCGTACCTGATAGAGGGCACGCGTGGCGGAGCAAAGTCTGGGGTAGGCGTTGGTAACGCTATTTCAAAGTCGGCAGTGAAGGCGAATAAATACGCACTCTCAGCATCTGTTGAGTGGTCTGTCCCGGTACCAAAACCTGAAGCTGCGCCCGTACCAAAAACTGGCTTGTCTCACCTTTGTGTCTGGCAGGATGTTCCGCCTGTCGAGCCTCTCTTCCCCATAGAATAGCCATAATACTCTATGAAACCAGCTCGTGGGTATCCGTGTGCCGCGTTGTTATCGCGGGGAGACCTCAGGGATGTACAGTACGCGGCACCTACTACCACACCCATCCCGCGAAAGTTCAGTCTCAGAGATAGCCAATCGCATGTGATTGATCAGGACGGGATGCCTATTTGCGTAGCGTGTGCTATCTGCGCGATTGCAGAATCACGCCCTTTCTTTTATGGCGTGAATCTGTCAGAGTGCTGGGTATATGAACGGCGCTCAAACGCTGGTAGGGGGATGGAGCTTAGGGATGCACTGAAGATTATGCAGAAGCAGGGCACATGTGTTGACAGTTGCTTTCCTCTCTCCAATAAGTGTCTACAAAAACTATGCTCTCCCGTGCGTATGAACGAAGAAGCGGAGCAGTATCGTATTGGTAGCTATCATCGCGTTTATTATGATTTACCAAGCACTGTGTTCGCAAATAAGCTACCGGTATTTGCAGCGGTTCCTGTGTATGATGCTTCATGGCGCTCCGATGGCAAGATAAAAATGCCGTCAGGCAAATTCTTGGGTTACCACGCGATAGTCATAACAGGATACGATCTCGATAACAAAGTGTTTGAATTCAAGAATTCATGGGGTGATGACTGGGGCGATAGCGGTTATGGAACGCTACCATTGAACTATCCAATACCAGAGGCGTGGGTGGTCAAGCCAAAAGAGCCGGAGCCACAACCGGAGCCTGAACCAATAAAAACAGTAACTATCACAGGTTATAAGATAGAGAAGTCGTTCTTTGGTGCAAGGCTAATACTAAGTATAGAATCTTCACATGAGTTCAAGATGACTGTCCGACCGTGTGTGTTCCCACTTCCGAGGTACATACACAAAGGTTCTAATACGGTAGCTATTTATGTGCCATACAGGTTCAATCACACAACACGTCTTACATTAACATTCAAGAGCACTAGTGGTGCGGAGATAAAAATTGTACGGTTGCTTGAAGTCACCGCGAAGCTTAGTTAAAGTTGCGTGATAGTTGCCATTTTCTATCTCTATCAAAATTTTTGGGTGTGGGTAATATAATTTATCATGCTAAGGTGGAACATTTTGCTGTGGTGAAATTTTGCATGTGTGATGCGTAATCATCTATATGGTTCTGGCAGAATTTCCTTATCTAACTGCCTAATCTCCTCACTTTCCCAAGGGTGCCACACGATATTATATCGCTCTCTAAGCGCTTGTGTTATTAATTCATCGGCTTTCCAGTTAGCCGCGCGCTGTAATTCTTTCCTCTGCCGTTCGGACAGCGGTGGTAAATCAATCTTCTCTCGTCTGTGTACCTTTTTGTGTTTTATTGTGCGTGGCATGTTCGTTTTAATTTTGAACACAGAACATATTTGATGCCATGTAATGTTCCTGTCATAATCGAGCCAGTTATTGTGATTGTCTATAATATCCATAACCTCCTCTGCGTCGAACCCCAGCCACTTAAGATAGCCAACGACCCATAAACGCTCGTAATGCGTTGGTTTTTCTTTTCGCAAAATATTTAGCACTTCGTTATACCGCTTTTCAGGCATTATTTTTAAGCCTTCAGGCTTAAAAAATAAGCGAAGAGCAGGATTAGCCTTTCTTGCAAGCTCTTCTATTTTCATCATTTTATTTCATTCAGTTCGTTTTTTTACTCTGTGATCACTGATTTTTTACTTTCTCTGTCTTAGATTTTATAGCATAGGGCAGGGACAGTTCAAAATCTTCTAAATATGATGCTAACATTTGGTCCTCTATTTTCTCTATTATCTCCTTTGCTATTTCTCTTAGCATCTCTTTCATTTTTTCCGCTTCTCTTTTTTTCTTTTTAGCCTTGCTTGTACGAACTCCTTAAGGTTAGGGCATGATGCTACCTTCTTTAGTGTTTTTTCTTCGCCTACCAGAGACATTGCTAGCAGTACTGGCTTCGCACGCTCTTCATCACTGTCAAACACTCCTTCTATTATCGTCTTCTTCTCTCCTTCCGTTAGTTTCTCTTTCATTTTCGTCATTTTTATTTCATTCTCTTCGTTTTTACTTTTGCATGTAGCAGTCAAGCATGAATCTTATTAGACCTAACAGCATAACTTTTTCCGCGTCCCTTTGCGCTATCCTCCCCGCTTCTATTCCCTCGTTCGCTGCTACACGCTCGCCAATCTCTTTTCCATAATCTTCGCATATCTCCAGTAATGTCTTCGCATGTGCTTCTAACTCACCTAAATATTTTTCGTGAACAAATTCTTTATTTTCTTTCATTTTTTCATTTAGTTCGTTTTTTTTATATTTTTGTGCCACGCGCTGAGCCTATATAAGGTTAGCCTATATTAAAAGCCTTATGTTATATTAAAGATATTTTAAACCTATCGAAAGTTTTATATAACCCTACCACTATCAAGGTTAACGAGGTATATGATATGGGAAGTGGTAGCGATATAAGGATAAGTAGAGGGAGAACAGAAGAAGGGTATGCGCGAGAGATAAGAGAGCTGATGGAGAGGAAGCACATAAAGAAGACCGATGAGTACCTCAGCTTTTTGCAGGACCAAAAAATACTCAAACTAAATGCAGCTAAGAAGCGAGTAGATGAAGCGGAGTGGGAGATAGGAGTTATAGAGAAGATGCGAAGGGGAGAGTTATAGGAGGCGATGGAGATGTATGCAATGCAAGTTGCAAAAGATACGGTTCTAAGCAATCTCGTTAACACTGAGGATTTTATTGACGATGCGCGCAGGGGTAAGTACAGAGAATATGTATCAGTATTGAACACAGAGGACATCTTTATGGAGAACCGCCGTTCTTACGACGACTATGATAGCGTACGGTTTATTGGTGAGGCGCCGCTGTATGTCATCAAATACTACCATCCGCCGAACGAGAATGATGGCAATATTAGCATTTACAGATATGATGTCTCAGAGAAGCCAGAAATAATCTTCCAGATCAAAGATAGCGCAAAGTATTTTGGTGAGACATACTTACCAGACGAGCTGCGTCAGTTCCTGCCAGAGATTCAAAAATGGATACAGAGATTTCAAAGAGAGTTGTGGATACGAATCTGTGAAAGAGATAGTGAAATGGGGTTTTAATGAAAATGGAGGTGATGTGAGATGGAGTTGTTTAGAGTAGAGAAGATGAAAGTGAAGAAGATAACGGACACCACCACGAAGCGTGAAGAGAAAGAAGAAGCACAGAGACGGACTATAAGTTTTGAGTCGGAAGATGTGTCGGTAACACTCAAGGGTAAGCCGTGGGTGCTGACGGATTTCAGTGTTGGAGATATTGTTGATGTACGCATCAGCAAGAGCAAAGAGTAAAAAAAACAAATAAAACGAAAAATGAAAGAAGAAAAGAAAATGGATAAGGGAAAAGAAAAGCCAGAGCAACAGTCAATAATATTAGGCAAACCGCAGGAAACAAAAGATAGGGATAAAAGAGTCACAGAGAAGAAAGAAGAATCACAGAAGAGCACAATACCACAAGATATAGGAGAAGTGAGCGATAGTGAATTTGAAAAGACGATGGAAAGAGAGATAGAGCGGAATAAGCGAGAGGATGAGCAAGAGTTCCTTAAGCGTATAGGCTTCAAGGAACAGGAGAAGAACGGTAAGACGCAATTTAGCAAGTGGGTAGACGAAGGTGTTATCATAGGTATAACATACAATAATGCAAACCCAAATGGGCGTATCTGGGGCTTCCGCGATAATAAACCCATCAATACTGATGAATTACAGGAGATGGATGAATTTAAGCAGTTCAGCAAATTCAGGCGAGGCGAGGTGAAAATGCCAGAACTTCCTGCAGTACCAGCGCCGAAAAGAGAGATACAAACAAAAGCATTTGAAAAGAGAGGTGGTGTGTATAAGGTAGGCGGGCATGAAGAGCCTGATGCGTGGCTGGTGCAACAGTGGGCGAACCAAGCGGGGGTTAGCACAGAGATAATAGAAGCGACACAAACGATAGAATATGCAAAGGCTATTGTGCGAGCGCGTATGGGAGAACAGTTCGTTGACGAGTCTGTGATACATGTTTTTGATACACACAAGGAATCAATAGCGCTGGAAATAATAGAGAAAATGGAACGAGAGGGTAAGAAGCCGATAGAAGGCTGGGATGATGAAGGAAGACCTATCCTTTCACCTGAGGCGAAACGCAAAATCTACGAGCGGTTTTTACGCTTCAGAATGTTTGCTGTTCGAGATGCAATTACTAAGGCTGCACGGAGAGCACAGTTAAAAATCATGAACAAAGAATGGCGTGAGGAACCGGAGATAGAGGAAGAAGAGAGAGAAGTGAAGATAGTGCACAAGGAGTAAACATGATGTACTGCCCGAAATGCCGTAAGCTTGTGGCAGAGGAGAAGCATATTTTTGGTGATAGAACCGAGTACAGATGTCCGCATTGTGGGCATAGAATAGAAGTGGTGCATAAACCGCTCAAGATACAAAGATGGTATAGTACAAGAACAGTATAAGTAGGAGGCAAAAAGAAAATGAGCGAAAAGAATAAAGAGAAAAAGAAAGAGAAGTTCAGAAAAATGCCGCTTCTGTGCAGATATTTCAATCCCAGACCATGGACACGCGAAATGGTTGAAATGGTATTTAGGAGGAAGCGAAAAGCAAGGAAATGAATCAGATGCTACATTTGTGGCTTGGAAAAGGAAATAACGTTTGGTGAGGGGGCATATCAAGAACAGTTTAGAGGAACGATGGATAGAAAAGCATTAGATGCTGTAATAGATAGGCTGATAGAGGATAGAATAATATCGGAAGAGCAAGCAGATGCGGCACGCGTATGTCTCGCGTGTATAGTAGTGCAATCAGGTAACGAAGCAGAGATAAAGAAACTGGCAGACTGCATACTTTTCGATACTTATATCGAACGCCTGAAGAGAGCACAATATTTCAGTAAGGCAGGTAAGTTAGAGCAACCAGTAGATGTCTTAGAATTTTTCCTTATGGTTCTAATTGCAGAAGGCTCCTTGGAGCGGAGAATAAACCGTGGTACTCCTCTATACCGGCTAACTACACACGGTAATGTCTTAGAGAAATTACGGACGGGGCAAATGTGGGCGAAGGTGCAGTCAGTGTTGAACTAAGGAGGTTGTGGGAATAATGGATAGAGCTGGAGAAACGAGAGAGATTATAAGGAAGAGAAGAGGCAGGAAACCAAGCGGTATTGAAATAGAAAGGCTTACGGTATCGCTGCCCAAACGGTTACTACAACTTTTCGATTCGGTGATAAAAGAACAGGGTTATGCAACGAAGTCGGAAGCTATTCGCGATTTGCTCAGGGTTCATATCGAAAAGCACATCTCAAGTCTACGGCATGAAAAGGATACGAAGAAGATAGGCGTAGTAGCGTACATATTACCTGCTGAGCATAGCGAACATAAACAAACACTAATCACAGAGCTTATGGAATGTGAAGCAAAGTTCAGAGATGTCGCCTGTTCGGTTTCAACAATGATAGATGGTAACAAGATGATGCGAGTAGCGATAGTAAAAGGTAGCGCAAAGCGTATCGCTGAGTTTAAGAACACGATAGAGGCGCTGAAGGATGTGACAGTGATAGGCACAGCGGGGTGGAGAGTTGAGTAGGAGGAAAGATGTATTATACGACTACAACAAATAAAGGAAATTTTAATCTCGCCAATCCAAGCGAGGTAATGTTTAGTAACAGGGTAATAATCTACAACGACGATGGCAGTTTGATTAAAGCAGTATCAGTAGCTACGGATAAGCCGATATTTTATGGCAACGAAGATCCAGAAGACATTGCCAATGCATTAGAAAAATGGCTCGATGACATGTTCTATGCATCGGACAAAGATAATATCAGGGATATGGTACAGTTTTTGCGTGAACATTCCAAAGAATTGCTCAAAGGAAAGTTGCGCAAGGATATAGGAGGAATCGAGAAGAAGATAAAGAGATTGGAGGAAGAGAAGAAGATGTTGGTTAAGCGATATGAAGAAATAGGAGGCGATAATAAATGAAAATCCCTGAACTTTTTGCAGTATTGGCAGAACATTTCATGGAATATGCACCACTCACGGGAAAAGGAGTTGTCAGTAAGCAAATTGGCAATTATATCGTTAAGACCACGGCAGACGGAAAAACAAAGGATGAAGATGGATGGGAGATAGAACCATTCACCTTCCATATCTTCAAGAATGGGTGGCTTGTAGCAGTTGTTTCACTGAATGGAGGAGAAGCTATGGTAAACATCACAACCGAAGGAGATTTGATTGAGGCGTTCAAAAGAGAACTGCCGAAGAACGAGGAGGTAAAGGTAAAATGAAAGTAGTGATTATGGAACCGCTGGAAGATGGAGATGTTTTTGTAGTAAGAAGAGTGGGCAGCTTTCTTTTTTCCACAAGGATAGAGGTTGAAAAGTTAAGAAGCGAAGATGAGATTAACGAAATTATTACAGGATTACTGAGTGCGAAGAAACAAATGTCTGCACGATATGCAGTAAAGAAATAGAGCACGGAGATATGTGTGAAGAATGTAAAGAGAGAGATTTTAAATAGAAATAAGGTGGAGAGGAAAATGAGTGAAAGCGAAGGGTACTTCACTCGGAAAAGAGCCGAATTAGGAAATCAAAGCATTGCAGAGCGTTACGATAAAGGCAAGTTTGTGAGCTTGGAATCAAGTTACAGAGGTTGGCAACATCGTGAAATAGATAGAGTTACAGAGACTGCATTACAATTGTTATATGAACTGCCAGGGATGGCTTCTGGCGGCTTCTGGATAGATGATTTAGTAGCAACTTGCGAGTTTATAGGGGACAGTTACAAAGCTTTGGCGAAGATGATTAAAGGTAGGAAAAAGAAACCATAGGTTGGAGTGAAGAAAATGAGGATAGAGGACACTGTTGTCTCTCTATGGCTCGCAAAAGAGTTGAAAGAGGCTGGTGTTAACTCTTCCAGCCTCTTCAAGTGGCGAATATGGAGCGATGGCTCGGTAGATTGTGCGATGTGTGATGAAGACAATTTTGATTATAGGGGTACCGGGAATAAGGTAAAAGAGAAGATACCAGCCTATACAGCTCCAGAGCTAATGGGAATGTTGCCACATTCTACGAGATTGCGTGAAGGTCAAGAATACATCCTATCTGTACACAAGTCACATCTTAGCGACGGCTATGTAGTGAGATACCAGCGTTATCACAACGGTGAAATCGGAGTCTTGCAAGAGTTTGGGAATAGAAAACTCGCTGATGCACTTGCAGAGATGTTGATTTGGTGGAGGGAGAGAGAAGGGAAATGAGCGACGAGAAGGCAGATAAAATAGCGGTATTGAATCCAGACTACGACCTCTCGGCAGATTCTGATTTAGAACTCGCGCAAACAATGAAACGATTGTGTAGTGAATACGAGATGTGTTATTATACTCTTTCTACTGCGATTTGCGAAGTTTGGGATTGTATTGTAAGAGTTGCGAAAGAAATAGTTAGGAGGGAAGGAAAATGAGTGAAAGGGAAAAAGAAGAGATACCGATAGAGGTAGTATACGACGCACTCAGAGCCGCCGCAATAGTTTCGTTCTTTGAAGAGGAGTTCGGGAAGATGCCGCACCCGCTGAGGATTTTCAAGTTCCATAGATGGGTAGATAACTTTGAAATATTCTTGAAAGGAGTTGCATTCGGTGAAATGCTAACGAAAAAGATAAAGTTACAGACAGTGCAAAAACTTGAAAAGAGAAAAACGATTGAGGTGATAGAAGAAGATGGAGAAAGAACATCTCACTAAGCTGTTGGAAAAGAGAGTAGTCGTGTCACCACTGGATCCGCATGAAGAGCAGATAAGAGAGCGGCTGACTATTTGTTTTGTAATGATATAAAGGAGCAGATTCGTATGTAGGAGGCGAGGGAGAAATGAAATGCAAAGATATCACAACTCATTTGATAGGTACTGAGGAAATCAAGAAGCTTTTACGAAAAGGCGATACATTAATTAGTTTCTTTTATATTCATGAGCAAATTCACCAAGGTTCTCTTTTACATACAGAGCTTGATAAAAACAGCTTTGATAATATCGGAATTATCGTCGCTCGTGACGGAACAAAAAGACTATATCGCTTATCGGAATATTTGAAAAATGAAGGTCAAGATGAAAGGGGAGATTGAGAGAACTTGCTCTCTATGCGGGAGAAAGTTCAAGTGTGAATACGAGGACGAAATGACAAAGGCATTTGCGGAGATGTGGAGTATCTGCCCGGAATGCTGGAAGAAAGGTTATTTTATAGAGAGTGAGGAAAAATGAATGAGGTGAAGAATGACCGAATACAAAAGATGCCAAGCGTGTGGTAGCCCTATGATTGGAATTGATAACCCAGCGTTCATGTTGTGGAAGTGTACAGTATGTGGTCATGTTGAAATAAACATGCAAGACCAGCAAGTAGAAGGTCGGATAGACTATGATCCACGTATTCAAGCTCCGTTTTCTTTTGATGAAGGTAGCAATTCCTATATCGAAGCTTCTATTCCCGAATACCATATCACTTGGCATTATGTTACATCTTCTACATCTTCAGAAGCTTTAACTGAGGAGGGTTTTTATTCACCCTATGCGGACCGAGTATTAACCGCGGAAGAGTATACTGCGCTCCGCGAACTGCTCGCTAATCATCCCGAAGTGAACTACTCACCTACAAGTAGGTGAGCTTCCGAGCTCAAAGGCTCGGTTCCAGGCTGGTTCACAAGCAACCCCGGACAGAGGCATATAGCCTAAGTCCCTCTCTACTTTCTTTCCTATATTTATGGCTCCGTTTAAATCCGCATTATATTCGCCATGATATTTGCATACAAACAATCCCTGTGTTCTCCTCTTGCCTTCACAGCCACACATATGACATTCCTTACTCGTTCCCGCTTCGCTTACTCTTATCACAGGTATGCCTCTCTGCACCGCTTTATATTCTATGAAATTTGTCAGCGTATAGAATGGCATATTACTCACTATACGGTTGAATCTCCTCCCCTTACCACTTGCTCGTTCTCTTATTCCCGTTAAGTCACCTATCGCGATAACCGCATCATTTTCGTCCGCTATTTGCACTATCTCTTTACTGATTTTGTGCAGTATATCCCGCACTATTCTTTTCTCCTTTCGCCCTATCTGTCTCACCTTACGAAGTAGTTTCTTCTCTTGGAGCCGTCTCCTCAGCCATGCGTAATGCCGTCTTATCCCTCTAATCTCGCGCCCTAAGAACTTCACTACCTTCACTGTGCCATGCTGCAAGAGCACCGCAGTTGCAGCGACACGCTCGCCCAGGTCCACTGCAAGGATAGACCGGCATTCACGCATAGGAAGAGCATAAAACTCAAATGTAAGTAAGGCAATGAATTTACCATTCTTCTTTATTATTTTGCTTTCGCATAGTTTGCCATCAGGAATCTCCCTATGCGGTTTAATCGGAACTTTTATACCGCCACGAACACCATATACGGGTATCTTCAGGAACCAGAACGTTTTTGCTCTCTTTAAGTTGATTAAATCGTTTCGCAGGCTTAGGGGGTATTCTTTTTGTTTATGCTTTTTATAGTAACGCTTCGCTTGTTGCTTGTTTGCGGAATACAATAACACAGACTCATCACCTGCGAGGAACTTCTGGAGATTATCATATTCTCGTTCCAAAATCTCTTTCTTATGCTTCGTGAGTTTTATTATCCCGGCTTGGATAGTTAGATGCGTCTTAATTAGCTCTTCAGCTACTGTCTCCCCCACTATCCCCGCGCAACAATACTTGCCTCTCATGGCGACTTATATGCTTATATATGTTTAGTATTTAAATATTTAATGTCGGGTATGGAGCAGGATTAACACTCTCATGGCGACCCCTCCATACCTGACCATAGACAGAGGCGCATTCATCACACCTACAAGTAGGTGTGTCTTCTGCGCTATAACTCTATAAAATCGTGGTGGATTAAGAACAATATATTATATTTGGCGGTGGAAGATAATGACGAAGAAGATTCAAACTGAAAAAGCAGAAGCAAAGAAGAAGCTATATGAATTCCTGTTCTTATGCAGGCGCCGTAGATGTAACGGTAATTTTACATTTTTAGGTAGTCATCGTGAATGTGATAGTAGCCCGTTCAGTTTCATGCGCAAGAGGAGAAGGATATGATAGAACGCGAGCATTTAGAGATGCTAAAAGAAGCAGTAGAGGAAATAGAAGAAAAGGTGGCAAACCTGAAAGCGCTTATAAGTTTAATAAAGGAGTGGGAAGCCAAGAAAAAGTAAAATGCCAAATAGCTACTCAGTATCCACTCAAGCCGAGTCTTTCATCTTCAGGAAGAAGGGCGGTACTCCACACGTGTTAATCCTTAAGAGGCATAAGAATAAGCTCTTTATCGCAATTCTGGAGACCAAATACCCGATAGATTCTTTTATCGGTGAACTGACAGCAGCGATTTTTAATATTGTTGTTAAGAAATACGATGAGCACAAAAGGTAGTTTACACGAACGGGAAGCCGTAGAGGAATATAAGAAACGAGGCTGGAAAGTGTTTAAGCCACAAAAGACCTCGAAATATGGTACACAAGATATTTTTAATATGTTCGATTTTGTTGCGATTTCGCCTGATGGTAGCGAAATAGATTTTGTACAGGTAAAGACAAATAGCACTCGCGGGTTTTTGAAGAAACTTAAAGAGTGGCGCGAAAGGCATGTTGTTAAAAAGGTGGAATGGCGGCTCATGGTGCGGAGGGATATGAGGAAGTTCAAGAGGAAGTGGGATATTTATTAAGATAGAAAGTTTTTTATTTGATTTTGCATAATGCTTATTAGGGGTAAAAATGGCAGAAGAGAAAAAAGCGGTAATAGAAGGTATAGCGATAGATTCAGAGACCGGTGAACCGATTTTTGCAGCACCGATAAAAATACTCGATGAAGCAGGTAATAATGTGGTAGCAGAAACGAGCACTGATATGAACGGCGAATTTAGGGTTGTTGTGCCTGCCGGTAGACGCTACCAACTGCTCATGTTCGGGCAAATATATCAGCCTGTACAGGCAAAGATATTAGATGACGCGGGCAGATTCACACCAGTGACCGAGGAAGGGCGGAGGATAAGAGTAGAGGGTATAAAGGTAAGGCTTTCCGAATTAATTGCTGAGAAAGAGGCAGAATAGAACTAAAAGGAAAGATATGCATGCACTGGTAATAGCACCATACGAAGGCAGCAAGGTATTGGAAGCTGCCTCGATACTCGCACATGTCTGTATCGAGGCGTTAGAAGCGGAAGCGTTCGAGGTGGATTCCTTAGAGGGCGAAAAAGCGACACGAGGCAACCTCCCGAAGGATAAAAAATACGATTTGATACTCTTCGCCGGTCATGGTGAAGAGCGGAGGCTGGTGGGTAGCGATGGTAGAGCGATATTCAATGATAACAATATTGATTATGTAGCGAACTCGATGGTTATAGCGATAGCGTGCGAGAGCGGCAGGTGGCTCGCACTTAGCGCGGCATCGAAAGGTGCACGTGCATATTTCGGATTTCGTGATGTTGTATGCTTGCCACAGTCGTCAGATAGACATGCATACCTATCCGATTTTGTCAGGACGCTATCAGTACCCTTACTTTCGCTATTAGAAGGTTATACAATCCACCAGGCATGGGAAGCGTTCCAGGGACTATGCCGTGAGTATGCGACAGAATATGAAAGTGGGAGATACGATAACTTCGCTGAGAATATGGCTGCATGGATGCGTTCTAATGCGAACTCAGCAGTCTATCAGGGTGCGCCAAACGCTACCCTTGGTGAGGAAGCGTTCGTAATCAAGCGCGAAATATAACTCTAAGATGACTGATAATCTCATCTTGCGTATTTTGCGAGAGAAGCGAGAGGAAGCAGGAGAGCAAAGGCATAAAACCGAAGCTACACGAAGTAGTGCAGTGCGGACTATTACTGTGACTGTGAAAGGTACAACACTTAGGTATTACGATAGCGCGACGCGTAGCGATGAAATTATCACAGACCACATCACGAAGAGTGATAATAACTATACCGCTGAGTTTGAGTGGCTATTGCAAGATAAGTTGCAAGCACCTTTTGATTTGTTTGCATTTGTAAAATATCCAACAAAACTTATGTATAAAGGCGATTTGAACGGTGTACCGACAACAATCACATTGCAATTTCCTGCGGGTATTACACACTGCCACTATCATGTTACATGGTCGGGTGAATGCCAAGATAGCGAATGTGTCGTGTATGTCCCAACACCCGAAGAAGAGACAAGAACAGCATTGAGAAAAGCGAAACTGAAGCCGGGCGAGATTTTTGTGGAGCTTGGATGTGGCGATGGCAGGAACATGAAGATAGCAGCAAGCGAATTCGGTGCGAAATGTATAGGCTATGAACTCAATCGTGAGCGTGCAGAACGAGCGAAAGCGAACACAAAAGGGTTACCTGTAACAATCAAAGAAGAGAGTTTCATGAATGCAGCACAGGACATAGCCAAGGCAGATTGTGTTTATGTCTATCTTCTTCAAAGTGTGAATCAATTGATAAAACCCTTATTAGAGGAGAATCTCAAGCGTGGTGCACGAGTTATCAGTAGACACTTCACTTTTGAAGGCTGGACACCTGATTTTGAGTGGCATAACATTTATTTTTATCACTTCAAATAGTTTTAATATTTAGAGATAATGGCGAGGAAACCGAAGGGACAAACACTAGGACCAGCATACGAATTTGATAGTGCATATATATGGTACAATAACAAGGTATATCATCCTGGCGATACACTTGTAGCACCAGCAGGGGCAACACTTACCGCAAGAGCGTTTGTTAATAACACAAATAACACCGCAGGCACTGCTTGCTACTATGTTAAGTGGGGCGGACAAATTCGTTGCTGGAAGAAGAAGTATATGGACGCAGGCGCATGGGAAGAGCTAATGCCTGATTGTACCTTCAGCATGCCCTCATCAGATGAAGATGCAGTGCTAGAGTGCGGTTCGTATGAGGGTGGGACGTGTTATTATCACGATTCGGCTGGCACTATACACTTGAAAGTAAAAACAACGACTAAGCCTTGCTCCGTTTCGACAGACGAGGATGCATATTATCAGGGCGAAACCGTAAGGATAAGGTATGAGAATGCACCAGAGAACAGTACACTATCAATAGGCGCATATCCAAGCGGGACGCCGGGTAAATCATGGACTGTGTCCGGTAGCGGTCCCAGATCGTATACAATCCCCGATGATGCGCCAACTGGCACATGGTATGTGTATCTGTCTGGCACTAACTGTTCAAAAACTAAGTATATAACAGTATTAGCGAGTAAAACACCAACAAATTTGATATGCAAGAATCCAAATAAGACTGCAACTGTTGGCGATACAGTAGATTTAGAGGTCAAGTTAGAAGATAAGACGACAGGAGCGGGTATTAACCACAAGTGGATAGAGTTCTATAAGTTAGTGGGCAGCTCGGAAGTCTCCATAGGCTCGTGCACTACAGATCCAAATGGAAAATGCTCTATTACATACACATGCAGTGTTGAAGAGACAGCAACGATCAAGGCTAAGTTTAGAGGCGATGATGGCTATAAAGCGTCTGAATGTATATTTACAATAACTGTAAGTAGTAAGCCAACATGCAACCAATCTTTCAGAGTTGTTGATGAGGAAGATACAAATATTCGTATTTCTAATTCTGTTGTTATAGTAAGAGAGAAAGGTACTGCAAAAGAGCTTGGTAGGTGTACAACCGATTCTAATGGCGAATGTACAGTAAAGGATATTGAAGAAGGAGTTTGGTGCGTAGCAGAAGCATCAGCACCTTCAGGATATGAAGTGATTTCAGACTCCAGTACAGAATTTGTTGCTTGCACATCGCTGAAAACACTGAAGCTTAGAAGTACCACATGCAAACAGCGCGTTAAGGTGATTGACCCTTCGGGTAAGCCCATAGAAGGTGCCACGGTAGCAATTGATATGGGCACCTACTCTATTCTATGCAAAAAACCCGATGGCAGTGGTTACGGAACGGATGCAAATGGTGAGTGTGATTTATGCAATCTTGATAAAGGAACAGTATACACAGCATGCGCATCCAAAGAAGGCTATGAACGCTATGGTAGCGAGACTTGCAAATTGTTTAAAGCTTGTTCTTCTCTTGCTCTAATTTTGAAATTACAAAAGATACCGCCAGCTAAGTTAGAAATTGTAGAGGCTTTTTACAGTATTGATAACGGTATAACTTTCTGGGGCTTAAAAGAGAACAGTACAATAGATTTAGGAGATTGTAAGCGTCCGCTATTCAAGTTAATAATAAAGAATACTGGTGGATTACCATCGTATCAGCGTTGTCTGTGGCTGCGTAAAGGCAAAGGCTGTGCTTCCGCGAACACAAACACCATCGAAGCCAGTACTGTAACCTTAGACAAGGATAAGCTTGAAATCTACATCTTCAGATGCGCTGCTGATATGGAGTATGGCGAGGATTATAGCTTCCATATCAAAAACGGGCAGACAATACAGGGGTGTCCATCAGATGACGAGCTCGATTTCAAGACAGAAACACGAAGACCGTACGAAATACGGATAACCGTAAAAGACGAGAAAGGTCATGGCATAAAACACGCGTATGTAAGTGTCACGAAAGAGATTTTTGAGGGCACATGGCAGGAAGTCCCGTGCTCTGATATAACGGTGCACCAAGGCATATGCACCACCGAGAGCTGGAACGGCTATGGTAATCTCCTGAAAACAGATGATAACGGTGTTCTTAGCATAGGCTTGCCATCACTGCCCGGAGCGGCGTGTAGGTATGGGTTCATAGCAGGTAAGCCGGGCTATTTGAACGAAGATATGCATGAGGACTGGACAAAGCCTGTGACAACACGCCGCCAAGGCGAGAACGGCGAAGGTACTTATGAATTTGAGTTCACACTCAAGACTGCGCCAAAACTCATAGTTCATGTCACAGATGTGCCTACTAAAGGAAGCTGCGTTTATGTCTATGAGAAAAAACTCTATATTGCTTCATCATGGTGGTTCCCAATACCTATTGCTACAAAAACTTTAGAGACGGATGGCACTGTTACTTTTACTGTTGACGACAAAATAGAGGTAGGAGGAGAATACGCAGTTAAAGCAGCCGGCGCGGCTGAGAAGTGGCCAACTTGGATATGTCTTTCTACCCCACCTGCTAAGGATGAAGACTGGTTTATTTTTGAAACCACCATAGAAAAAACCATTAAAGGTTATTACGAAGCTGCACCGTGGCAACAGTGGTTCTGCGATCTGTTTGATGTATCAGAAGAGGATTGTAGCGCTGCATGGGCAGAATTGGAAGTCGACCTACTCTTCTCGCCCGATTCGTGGCGGCGGGTACTTGAAGGTAAGGACATTAACGGCAACCCTGCCAGCCCGCGCTGGTATGATTATGTGTTCATGGTGCTTGATGGTATAGGTCTTATACCAGTTGGAAAATTAGCAGGGTTTTTTGGTAGGGGTGGCGAACTCGCAAAAGCTGCAGCTGAGGACTCAAAAATTATCGAGTGGATAAAAACCATCGGTAAAGACAAGCTGGCGCGCGCAATCGCAGGCGCGACTGATGATGATGTAAAACGTCTACTTTCTCTTCTAAGCAACTCCAGATTTGATGGAGCCAGCGCTTGGGTAGATTTATTCATCGCAAAACCGGCGCAGGAACCGAAAAGCAGAGTTGTAAAAGCTTTAACAAAGTCTATAAACACTATCCTAAAGAAGGCGGCGAAGAAGGGAGGAGATGGTCTGAAAATAGCTGAAGAAGGTGGTGCAGCGGCTGCACATACAAAAGCAGCATCAGAAATCGCCGCTGATTATGCTGATGAAATAGGCAAACTTCGCAAGTTCTATAAAGAAAATGTAGTGTTTGATGATGTTGTTGAGATGGATCGCAATCTCTGGTTGCGATTAAAAGACCCTGAACTAAACAAGTATCTAACGAATCCAATAAAAGGGTCAGAAAAGATACATCCTACTGGAATATCTCTTTTAGATTTATGGCGTGTTGAAGCACTTACGAAGCCGGGCAGCGTAGCGAAACTAAAAGAGGCAGGGAGATTGGATCACTTCTTGGAGTATGCAGTAAAGAGTATCAAAGCTGATCCCGGGAAGTTCAGGAAAATAGTAGGTGCTCTGAGTGATACCGAAGCGGCTACCATAGTGAACGAGCTGAAAGCTGTGCATAAACCAGCAGAAGCATATCTATATGACGCATTAAGAACATCCGACAAGTGGGTGAAAACAGGCGGTCTGTTTGATGGCATAAGTGAGGTCAGTAGCAAACTTAAAGTACCGACAGTAGCTGGCGGCGAGACGCATGAAGCAGCAAAAAGCATCATTGATGACTCGATAGAGTTTATTAAAGCAGTAGAGAAAGATGCAAAGATAGCAGAAGACTTTGAGAAAAGTACCTCTCCTGATAAGATTCCGCGCACTCTGAGGCTCTGGAACTGGATTAAAAACAAAGCGAGAGAGGCAAAACTGGCATGGGCCGAGATGACATTTAAAGAGAAAGCAAAGTTCTATGCTAAGTATATTCTCTTTCCGGGATGCTTTGGACTGTTCCTCGCAGAAGAAGCAATGCAAACAATAGGATTTGGTACGATTCCAGCGTGGCATGCTATAGAAGGTTGGGAGCACAAAACAGTTAAAGAAAGAGAAGAAGCGTTAGATTACTTAGATGATTGTCTTAATGCAAGGCAGGCTATACATAATTTAGCATTTTTCTCGACCGTAGCGTTTTATCCTGTATGCCCGGTCTTAGCACCAATTTACTATGTATACTCCCGTGCTGATGCTATTGCTATTGAGACGAATAAGAAAATGGTTGAAAACCTTAGAAAGGATATAAACCCTCTAACGGGAGAAGGGAAATGTAGATTGGCAGTTCGTGCAAATGTAAGCGGTGTTCATGTATACTTGGATGGAATACCAACAGGAAAGATGGCAGGCGTTTATCCAACCTATATAGAGGATGTGCCTGTACGCAGTGAGGAGTATACAATATCCGTAGGCGGAAGTAAAGAAGGTTATCTTATGGATTTCCAAGAAGTAAAAATTACACCATACGATATAGGTAAGACGATAGATGTTTACTTGGAGCTGACCGAAGAATCAAATGTTTACACGAATGTGCCGGAAACCCCAGGAAACCCGTTTTCTACTCCACCTCCACCTTCCGAAGAAGATTTAGCAAAAGTTCCAAGACCATACGGTAACGCAGACCCACAAACATGGTTCTCTGGTAATGTGGGGAATATAAACTGTAAGACAACACCAGTGGGTGCCGAAATATGGCTTGACGGTAAAAACACCGGCTATAAAACCAATTGGACTTTAACTTCTATACCTGCGGGAAGACACACGATAACATTCAAGCTGGCAGGAGTTGAAGACTGTACAGTAACCGCGGATGTTATCGCGGGTCAAACGGTGCAAGCATTCTGCGATATGACATGTCCTACTCCCGTAGCAAGTTTCAGCTATGCACCTTCTTCACCAAAAGCTGGTGAAAGTATAACCTTCGATGCATCAGAGAGCAGAGCAGGTACAAGAGCATCTCTTATATCCTATGTCTGGGACTTTGGTGACGGAACAGCGGGTAGCGGGAAAATCGTAAAACACACTTATACCAACGATGGTAGTTACATCGTAAAACTCACAGTGACTAATTCGTGTGGCAATAAAGACACCGAAACTAAGACTATTACGGTATATCCCGTAGAACAAAAAATGGGTTATATTGACTGCTATTGTACAGGTGACTATTGCAAGCGAGGTGCGGACATCTATATAGACGGTGAATTGAAAGGCAAAACAGTTAGTAAGCCCAACTATAAAAGAATAAAAGTACCCGTGGGCACACATACTATACAATACGATTTGCAAGGCGTTATGAAGTGTTCAGGAACAGTAACCGTCACTGCCGATACATCTACGACCTTCGATTGTGAATTAGTAAGTGTGCTGGATCCGACCCAAGAAGGTGTTACGACAACAGTAACAGAGATCATAGATGGCGATACGATAAGGACGGCACTTACTGACGCGTTGCCCGATCTCCCCTCAGGCGAAAAGCAAAGAGTACGTATTGTAGGTTATGATGCTAAAGAGACAGAGACGGAATTGGGTAAGAAAGCAAAAGCGTATCTTGAAAAGCTCATTCCCGTAGGAACAGCAATAACTTTGAAGGTATGGAAGCACGAGCCGTTAGACATATATAACCGTGTATTAGGTGGGATATTCGTTGGTACAAAAGATATCGCTCTTGAAATGCTCCGCTCGTGTTTGGTTGATAAATCGAGTTATAGAGGTAAGTTTTATTGGGTAGATTGGGACTTATATGATAAAGAATGGTGTTCCCCCACAGGTGTTTTGACAATAGCAACATACGATACCATCACATTTACTACGCCTCGTAATGTCGCTACTTTCCTTATTGACGGTCATGATAAAGGCGGTGGGTATGCAGTAACCGCAACGCTACCTGCGGGGACACATACGGTAAAGGTAGAAGGTAAGGAAGGTGAATTTGTTTATTGCTATGCGAATATACTTGATAATTGCTTCTCGCCGTGTGAGTTCGATGTTGATGTGAAGAAAGGCGAAACAACGGTTGTACAGGTGTGTAAGGCTGCATATATATACTTATCAGCATATTCAGGTTCTGATGGCTACAATATCAACGCAAACTTCTATTACAAGCCGTATGATATACCAAACGCTACATATAAGGAGATAGCAACAGGCGAGCTCATACCGTTCGGCAGGCATTATATAAAAGCTGTTGCCAGTGGATACGAAACATTAGAAATGATTATTTCTGTATCTGATTCAGGTATCGAATGTTTATATGCACTATCGCAAGGCGCGGTATGTTACGGGAGCGCACCCTCAACACCGGGTGCACATGGGTTATACTCACGCAACTTCATAGTGAAAATGTATTTGAAGAAAGCGGCGGTAACAAAGACAGTCAGGTTCGAGTCGGTACCCGGAGATGCAACAATAACAGTTCTTGATTAAGATAACTCACTGGAGCGCGGTCTCTAATTTCGATTTGAGTATGCGTATTGCGTCCCGCGAGCAGCTAACTTTTTTGTCTGGGTCGGGATGTACAACATATTCGTCAATAGCAAACAGCTTGAAGTGTTGGTCGAGCCTACCGCTGGTGATATTTATACGCTCTTTTATGCCTTCTGAGGTTGCGCAGTAGCCTTTTAAGCCTTTACTGTCTATCTCTGCCTGTACCATTTCGTGTTCGCGTATGAACCTGTCAATTTCATCCTCTGCCATTTCTTATCGCATCACTCTCCCAACTCCAATTTTATCTTCTTCTTTAACTCCTCGATTGCGCTCTTTCCACATAAAACTTCTTCGCCCTCTTCTGTAATTTGTGCTACAGCATCAGCGCCTTCAAAGACGCGTAAATGTTGATCTAGGCGCTTGCCCGCGATGCCGCTTTCGCGTTCTAAGACACTACGCGGCACGCACATACCCTTCGCGCCATAATTGTCAAGAATGCGTTTCAGCTTACGATGCTCTTCTATGAATGAATCTATAACAGAAGGAGCTGGTCCCGGTCCTGGACCCGGTCCCGGTCCACCACCAACTTCCACGGTTCCTATTACGACCTCAGCCACTTTACGTCCCATTTTCTATTGTTACCTCCTACCGCTATATGCTACTGCAACAGCGATATAAGTGCCCGCAGGCAAAGTATCAGGTCCTGGAACTATTCGTGATGTTTTTAGTTTCACTTTTGTGTTGATTTCAAAGACTGAAATTTCTTTCTCAGGTAGTGGTATTGTCCAGCGTGTCGGTCCCAAGTCATTGTAATTGTATGTTCTCATGAAGTCCCCAGGCTCTCTTAGCTCTATATCAGCATAATACCAGCCTGCTTCAAAACATCTTATAGTTACGCTAAAGTCATATTCATTATCCCAGTATAAGCGGCTGGGTATATCGAAATCATCAATTACTAGGAGTGCAATTGGTGGTCCTACATAAACCTGTTTCCAGAACCGCTTTGGTCGCATGTATGCGGTTACAGTAGTTGTCTCACCCTCGTTAACGGTTACATTTTTAGCCTCGTAATCTTCAAAGCCGGTGCAATAGAACCGTATCCAGTCGTAAGTTCCCGCTTTGACATTCATTGTGTGCGGAGTAAGGAATTTCTCTTCCCCACTTATACCTTCAATATCGAAGTTCGCATGTAGTTCTTCTGTTGTACCCTCTTTGTATGCGCGTAACACTAGCGTACCGACATTTGTGCCTGCCTCTGGCTCTAAGTATATTCTTACATATGCTTTCTCGTTTTCAATGCAGGTGACATAAACCGGTTCTGCTGTAAAGCCCGGTTTCTTCGCCGTGACTTTATGTTGTATGCCTCCGGGTGTTGCTGATACTTCTGTACATTTATACGGTGGTTCACTCCGTGAAGGTGACAGGTCAGGATTGGGAGTTGTCTCATCATCAATATATATATCAGCGAAGTCTTCTGATGTTAGCACACATAGTTCACCCTTCCCAGTTGGTCCCGGTCCGGGTCCGCCTGTACAATATTTAGCGGCTCCACTCTCGTGGTTTGCTACCCACTGTACATCGTCAAGGGTTATCGTGTTATTTCCATTAGCAGCATAGAAGTCGTTGTAAGTGAGGCTATCTACAATAGGCTTATCCTTGTTATTTGTCTCTTGGTTTGTATATAACTGTGCTATAACAGCAGAAGTCCCTCCAACATGTGTATTCCCTTCTGCGTCTTTGAATGTAACGCCGGAGTCGGAAAAGCAGCCGTCTTTGCCTGCATGTGTCGCAAGCCAATCCTTCCCGCCGTCCGTAAGTGTCATTTTCTGCCCCTCTTACTATCTATTTGCTTATCATATATATAAAGTTTTGTTTAGAAGTTGCATCCCGTCATGGTGTTGCCGACAGTGGTGTTGCCAAGATAATATAAGATGCAACCGGTTATATGCGCTGTTGTTACTGTGAACCCTACATCGCCTATCTTTATGTATGCCAGTATCAATTGAGTGATGTCATAAGATGTGAGCTTATCTGGACCACCTTTACTGGTTATCCATGAACACACACCGGGTGCTCCTGTTGTCTTCTTTAAATACCCTACCACTGTAAACGACGATGGGATGAGTACGCCTGGCGGTGTACTACTATAACACGCACCGTTTTGAACGCTAACACAGGAGACGCCCGTATCTGTTACATTTATCGTCGCTATCAAATCGTCATAGCCTGTTTTTGACCACTTCACTGTATGCTCGCCTGTGCTCAGCTCTATCTCGGTCGCCATCTGGTTATGTTATTCTATACAATAATAATATAAAAAACCCATCGTCTGGTGGTTCGTATATCTGTGCTCACATTGTGCCTTCGCGTATGCCTGCTTTCACGGCAAGCCATCTTATCGCGTCGGAATATGTTATCCCGCTCTTGCCTTCGCTTTTTATACTGTCTCGCACCTCGTTCAGGATTCTCACAGCATGTATGTCCAGTTCAACTTTCTGTTTTCTTACATTCGAGCTAAGGGTTGCTCTTTCAGTTTTCTCTTGCATTTTTATCTTACCCCTTATATAAAGGTTGTACCAACATGCTATATAAACTTTTAGTGTCGCCTTTATCTATCCTATTATCGTTCCAATTATCAATTAGAGCCTTCTGGATGCTTATTTTTATATAATAGAAGATTATATGTGAAATATAGAAAGCAATAGGGGGTGATTGACGAAAAATGGCATATTTGACTCTGGCGGACTTCACACAGAAGACGGTCGTGAATAGCCGCATGCTGCAGCCTGGCGGTGGCGTTGCTATGGGGAAGTACACAAGGCGAGCAAAGAACATAGTGTCCAGCCCCGGTCTCATAGCGAGGACGAAGTGGACAGCGACGAACATGAGGGCGAACTGCTCACTGCCCGACAAGTGCCTCCCGCGAGGAATGTCCGATGCTGCGATAGGTATGCCTGTACCGGGCGCACCTGGTAAGAAATATGTAGCATGTGACGACGCTGAGCGGGAGAGAAGGCTAAACGCGGCACGAGAGTGCGCAATGAGAACCCTTGCTACTAGAGGTTCCGTCTATAGCAGGCGTGCGGCTTGAGCGGGTTTAAAACTTTAATTTCTTTCTTCTTTTCTTTTATTTTTTAATAACGGGCGATATTAAAGCGAGAAATCTTCTGTGCTCTCTTGGTGGCAGGCGAATAGTTATTTTGTCTTTCCATCCAAGATGTTCTCTCTTGTGTATGGTGGTGTATGGATGGAATGCTAATTCACGCAGGAATGTAATAGTGATTTTAACTAGGTTAGGGTTAGTGTTAGTGAAATGCAATTCTCTAACGCGTTGAATTCCTCTTCCTCTGCGATACTTATATACTCCGTGGTGCCCTTCACTTTCATAAAACCCGCGCAGGAACATCTCCTTTCCCCTAGGACAGCTCCTAACGAACTTCTCAAACTCATCCCAATCACTTTTCAACGAAAGGAAAAAGCGGACGAAAGTTTTGCTGTATGCTTCAACATGCCATAATTTTTGCTCGTTCTCTCTTCCCTTTCTAACCTTTTTATCTTTCCAGAGGTTAGGGTGTAACCCAATCTTCCTTAATGCACTTGCAAATCTCTTAGCGAACTTATAATCAACAACACCTAATTTTATATCATAGCATGTGCTTGTCTTATCACCCCGCTTCTTTATATATTCACCAACACATCCGTCTCCAACAATGACCCCTAAGATATACGCGAGCTCCGGTGATGGATTCAAATTAACAGAAAGTCTCAAGTCAGACATCGCTTTGTGGTAACACTCTAACGAGCAAAAATGGTTTTCCCATTTCTCTGCTTTGCTTGGCTTTATGGAGAATAGAGTGCTACAGACAGGACAAAACTGCCACCGCCGCGGATGTGTTCCGAAATAACAAGCACTGGAACAATACTTCCCTCGCCCTCTCTCTATATCCGAGGGGCGGATATACCGTATCCTTCCGCACGCTCTACAAACGAAGTGGTAACCCTTCCTCTCGATTTTTCCCTTGAAGATAATCCTGCCTTGGCTATCTTCAGAGAGTTTGCTAACATCTCTTGTTCGTGCATAGATTCTACTATTCTCCCTATATATCGCGTCATTATCCACCGTTCTACACCTACTTATATATAGTAGAAAGGAGTATAAAAATATTAGGCATGGTGGGACAAACAGTTGAGATAACCACTCGAATTTCCACTCCACTGTTCTACACCATCCCGCCATGCCTCACTCAAACCAGAGCTATCGATGCATGACGCTAAAATTCCTTGTAGATGGTGACACAGTTGAAGTGCATCCCTACATTTTAGTAACGCCCGGCGAAACAAATCCTGTTTTCGGTGCCATAGAGAATGTAAGCGATTACGATACCAGCGGTGTAATTTGGGCGATTTTTGATGGTGTCCCTATGCCTGCGCAAACTCTTCCCGTAATTCCCGCGCATAGTGTATATGATTTCCAATATAGTTTCCAAACGCCTAACCTTCCGAAGGGGATATATCCATGCAAATTCTATATTGGTCGAGCTGAGGGTGACCCAGATGATTCGTTTATACAACCTGCAATAAGAATCACTGATATAATAATAGATGTAAAGTTTGATTGGGTTATCGAAACGCCAGATGTTGTCGCTTTAGGGCAGGAGGTTTCAATTACAGTACCGATGAAAGTTACTAAGATAACGGGTGCGGAGCACGCGATAGGCGATGTTTGGGTTGTAGATTTTAAGGAGTGGTGGGACAGTCTCGAGGGAGAAGATGTTACAGTTGTTGACGACCGCGTCCTCGAAGCAATGCACGAGCATACAATCGGAGAGGTAACACACACGATAGAGCTAAAGCCCGGGGACTCAATAGAACATGTACATACATTTACTATACCTAACACGGTAGAGCCCGGAAAACATAAATTTGAAATTCTTTTTGGCAAGTATAACGAGTATTTTTTACAAGATGATATTTTTTCCGGTTATATATTCGATGTGTATGTACTTGACATAAAGAGCGTGCCCGAAGGTGCTTCGTTCACAATAGATTGATTATATTCTATTTTTTATCTCCATTATTTTCCCTCTCATGCACAACCTTGAAACTACACCCCTCTTGGTGCACTTTCCCGCCTTTACAATTCTCGATAGATATTTTACCGTGTTTCGCAACGAGACTAAAAGTAACGCTTTTGTACCCTTTTTGTCTTGGCTCCAACCTGATTTCAACAGAGCCCTCGGCATCATTGTCAACATACAATGTTCCCGGATTACCACGGTCAATAATTATCGCTCCATTAGCCAGTGGGCTAAGGTCTCTCCAACTTATGTGTCCAACCTCTTTTTCACTCATCTTTCCCCTCCTTCCCCTTCTTCTCTTTTTCAACCTCTTTCTCCAAGCGTGCTATTTCTTCTAACATAATCTCCTTTTGTTCGTTTTGGGTCTTTCTCACTCTGTCCCAAAGCTCATTCTCACTGGGCATTTTATGCAACAATTCGAGCCATTGCTTAGGAAGAGACATAAAATCATCCCTGTGCTTATCTTTCTCCATTATGTCTCTTACCATCATATACATACTCATCGCGTTTAATACCTCCGGGTCTATCTTATCTCTTGTCTTGTTTACTGAATCCTCATCGCGATACTGCAATACCTTTCCATCTCTAATAGCTACCACTCGCTTCCCTAACCACTCTTTGTCTACTATTACCGCTATCGTTTTGCCTATCTTCTTCGCTTCCCCTATCTTTAAATCTTCCCCACTTATGTCGTATCTATACATTTTCTATCACCTATCAATATATTATTGGTATCACTATAAAAGACTTTCGGTTTTTGCACTATTTTTTTCTTCACTCCACTCGCTTCTCGCACCCACGTGCAAAACCTTTTTATATATAAATTTCCAATAACAAAACATGGACGCACAGTCTCTCTTGTACCTGAGCATGCTCGGCGGGAACGGTACAGGCATGAACTCGGATAGCATATTGCCAGTACTGCTCATGCAACTGTCCAAAAAGGGCAGTAACGGCGATAGCGATACTAACGAAGGTGTGAATCCTGAGGTACTTGATGTGATAGTTTATCGCCCGTTAGGACAGCGGATTCTTAACAACTTCGCACAGCGAATCGCGAAGATGACAGCGACACAGCGCGCGAACCTGATGGCAGCACTCGCACTTGACCGGTTAAGCACACAGCAAGAAGGTAAATTTGCTGAAGCGTTACTGTTAGCATCACGCGCGTGTATGCTCGACCTGCTTGGCGAGCCCATGAGCAATATCTCTATACCGACCGAGAAGAAGGGCAATGGCACTGTAGGTATGAAAACCTTAGGACCAGCGAAGAAGTCAGTAATAGAGAAAGCAAAGGAGCTTGAAGTGAACGAGAGCGGTAGCAATAGCGGTGGTAAGTCAAGCACGAGTTCTGTAAAGAAATACCCGCCGGTGTATTAAATAATCAGTAAAAGGGCTTATAGCGTTTACGCTCGCAGTTCTCTACCATATTAACGAGTTTATCTGCGAGCTCAGCCCAAGTAGCGGCTTTTAATCGTCCTTTCAATTCCACGAGCTTGTAATATGTGTCCCTATCGAGTGTGATATGTATCGTATCGCCCTCGCCCCTCGCGCGTCTCATCTCCCTCTTCATTAAGATATTAAGCGCACTATTCTATTTAAAGTATATGCACCACCTCATTATTCTCTATACACTCTATATACCCTATATAGGTGATAGGGTATTTATATAGATACTTCATAGTGATAAGAGAGGTGATGTAAAAATGGCAGAAGAAATTGGAGCGGTAGGTAACCTTTTACAGCCGACATTGCTGGCTGACTTCCTACATACAGGAGCACAGGCTGCTGGTGACACCTACGACTTCACAGCGAAGAAGCTTGAAAGCGACGAGGTTGCGGAGATAGAATACATCGAGATATTCAGTCCGAACGCAGGCTGGCCAGGCGAGGACTTGCTACATGTGGTACCAGTAATAGACGGGCACCGAATAGAAGAGTATGTATCGCTTTCAGGGCGACTCACATCGAATATGGCACCACCGCGGCTACACCAGATGAGTGGACCATCACCACTGCAATCGAACAGGATAGTCTTCAGTTTCGGTACGCCTGGAGTTGAAGACCCGTTCTTGAACACGACACTGAAAGCGAAGAAGTCAATCTCGATACGGACACGCGCAGGCGATAACGGAATTACGGCGAACTACCGGATACGGGTATGGGGACGACTGTATAAAGGTGAGGCTATGCTCAGGTCTGTATTTGGCGATAGGGTGTATGGCGCAGAAGCGACGATTGAAGACCGCAACAGAGGCAAGAGCTTGAGCGTGACGAAGGATGCGGTAGATGTGAGCATAAAGAACTGGGATACTTTTGTAGGCGGCATGAAGCAGTCAAAGCCTGAGATAATGCCGATGGTCCGCTATGCTTATAACGCAGTAGCAACGACAGCGAATTCACCGTTCGATTTCAATTACAGCGATGGTGATGTAGCAAACGACTGGGAGGATATGTACTTTGATTTCGGTACATCGGAGGCATTGTTTGTAAAGGGTATAGGTGTCAGGTCGCAGACGCACCTGAAGTATATGGGACTGAAGATAGGAGATAGAGAGTATCCGAGATGTGCGGGCGATGAGAAGCTGTTCCGGGTAGACTACAACAACAATCCATTGCACTTCGGGCACGGTTATCCGCTGTTCCCGCAGACTTTCCCGATGTTTGTACCGATGCCGCTACTACCGATGGGGTATCTGATACACAACGAGAAGGGCAGAGTGATAGTGTACGACGACGGAACATCGGTACCAGCAGATGACGGTAGCATACCAACACCAGGGATAATAGCGTGCTTACAGGGCATAAAAGTGAACTTGCCATGAGTAAGGAGGTGATGAAAAGATGGTACAAATAAGTTGGATTCCTGAAGCGGCAGCCGCAACGACTACGGTTGGTGCTACTGCAACAACAGGTTATGCACAAATACTCCCGAGTTGGGCACCAGACATAGCGGTGTTGCCTGCGACGACATCAGCTACATGGCAAGCACTTGTTCAAGCGGCTCGTTCAGCTACAACGATGGGCATGACACCTGGGCAAGTAAGAGCAACAAAAATAGCTGCATGGCGGAAGAAGGGAGGGCATACGTATGTAGCATTTGACTGTGAGACAGGGACAGACACAAAAATAACATTGACATACAGGGCTGTTGGAGAATTAATTAGGGCATAAAATCGGTAGTGGGGATAGTCTCCCCCTCCTTTTTTATCTATTCAAAACGAGTGGATATTAAAAAACTCTTTTAATTTTTCTATTACATAATCAACATCTTCTTCTTTCATCCCATAATATAGCGGCAGTGCTATCGTGTTATTGTATAAAAAGTTTGCATTAGGGCAGCACTTTTCGTTTCTGAAGAAAGGCAGTGATGCCAGACTAAATGTTCCTATTGTGCATCCGATACCGTTATTTTGCAAATATTCCATCAGTTTATCACGCAGATTGGGCTTATCTTTATGATGTACTATGCATACAAACCTCTGCCATGCAGATTTCATTTCCACAGGTTCAATCTGAGGACGAATCCAGTAAAGAGAACTTATCTCTTCAGCAAGCCGTCTCTTATAGTATACAGCAAGTTCTCTTTTTGCTTTAAGAAATTTCGGTAATTTCTCTAATTGGCATATACCGATAGCTGCCTGTATTGAAGATAACCGATAATTGTAGCCAAGTCTATCAAATTTCTTTGTTTGCTTTGTCACACCAAAATCGACGACCGAATGTGCCTTCTCCGCTATTTCTTCATTATCAGTAGTTATCATCCCTCCTTCTCCAGTAGCGATGTTCTTTGTGGGATAGAAGCTAAAACATTCACAATCAGAAAAAGACCCCGCATTCATGCCTTTATATTCCGCCCCTAAACCAGTTGCAGCATCCCAAACGACTCTAATATCATATTTTTCGCTGAACTCTAAGATAGCACCAACATCAGGCGGTAGCCCAAATGCATAGACAGGGATTATCGCTTTAGTTTTACTCGTGATTTTCTTTCTTGCATCTTCTATGCTTATCGTATAAGTATCCAGATCAACATCAATGAGTACGGGTTTTGCCTGGCAGTATGCGACAGCAAAGCCAGTTGCTGGATGCGTGAATGCAGCCACCATAACTTCATCCCCTCTCTTCACCCCTACCGATAATAGCGCGGCATGGAGTGCCGTTGTGCAACTAGAACATGCAACGCTATATTTAGTACCGACATAATGTGCAAATTTATCTTCAAAGTTTTTAATCTCTTGACAGGTGCCTGCCCAGCAGCCACTCTTCAACACTGCTTCGATTCGTCTTAATTCGCAATCATCGAAATACGGCTTTCCTAACGGTAACACACGCTTTGTCATGCTATTTTTTTCACCACCCTCGCGGGGTTACCTGCCACCAGCGTATGTGGAGGAACATCTTTTAAGACTACTGAGCCTGCTTGCACTATACTATGATGCCCTATATTCGCCATCACAACAACTGCATTAGCACCGATAACTGCATAGTCACCTATTGTTACTTTTCTTGTCACTTTTTGTCTTTTGCCTTCTGATACATGTAGCCACGCAGTGGAATGTGTATAGATATGTGCTCCACATGCTATACTAACCTCTTTGCCTATTTTTAGCATTCCACCAGAGCCATCAAGCACTACAAAAGCACCTATCCAGCAGTTGTCTCCTATCGTTACATTCTCTTCGTTAACTATCCATATATGGGGGTTGTATTTGTTCGGGCTTATATGTTCGTACCACCCATAGCTATGCTTCTTTAACATGCTCAATCAATCCCTCCCATTGTTTCGCAACAACTTCAGGAGAATGGTATTTCTCTACGAATTTTCTCCCTCTCTCCCCCCTCTCCTTTAACTCTTCAGGATTCCCTATTAGCCGCTTCAGTTGCATATACAAATCTCGCTCCGTACTAACATTTATCACAGGTAAGTCCGGGAATAGCATTTGTGTGTATGAATCAATACGGGATAGCACTGCATGAGATAAATACATGCTTTCAATTGCGGAGTTAGCGTATGTGCTTATCATGAACTGATCGAATGTGACATTACATTCCGATTTTATTTTTATTGATTCACGCCACGGTTTGTTCATAATAGGTACTGCTTCAATCATATCTTCCTCATGAAATTCGGCTGTTAATTTGTCCATAACACGAGCAAACTCGTTTACACCCTTCTCTTGCTTCGTTGGTGCAAAAGCTACCCTTATCTTATCGGTTGGTGGGTTAGGCTTGGGAATTTTATCTATTGGGCATATATTCCTTGTCGGTGCTACGAACCCTATTTGAGAAGCAATAGAGAAGTCATGTGCCGCACCTGCGTATATATAGCCTTTCTTCAGTTGTGCAAGCAAATAATGTTCTGGATTGTTTCTTGGAATACTCCCACCTGTTCTTATAATTACATTTCTGCATGTCAGCTTACGATAAATCCCCAACTCCTCTAAAACACTTCTTAACGGTTCATCATCTGGAAGTAGCTCTGAAAAGATGAAGAAATCGTCATAGGAACTTAGTTTCTCTTTTAGTTCTAATATTCCCATTGGCGATTGTTTGAAATCTGGATAGTACAAATCTTTTTCATAATCCAGATAAGTAGCCTGTATATTTAGATGGATAGCATCATGCTTTGTATACTTCCTTATAGCATCGGCTAAAAGCTGAAGTTGACCGCCATTATCCCAATATGATACACATAGTATGTTCATCTGGTACTCCACCTCTCGAAAGTTTTTTTCAAGCCTTCTTCTAAGCTCGTTTCAGGCACTTCGTTAAACACTTCCTTTAAACTGGTTAAATCCGCAGAGAAACCCCAACGCTCGTCTCGTTCCACCGGTCGGTTTATTATTTCGCATCGCTTACCCGCAATCTTTATGCACAGTTCTGCGAGTTCTTTTATGGATATTGTCTTACCACTACCTAAGTTTAGTTTCATATTCTTCTTATCTTCTTCAATAGCACGCACCAAGAAATGCACCACATCATCAACGAATACAAAATCACGTGTTTGCTTACCAGAGCCGAAGATAACGATAGGGTTGCCTTCGTTTATAGCATTTATAAATGAAGGTATAACACCAAAAGTTTGCATAGGACCGTAAACATTAGTAAACCTGAAGATAAGATAGTCAATACCGTAAAGCCTGTAATAAGTCTCTATCAGAGTTTCAGCACTTGCTTTTGTCATACCATAAACGCTAACGGGTCGGATAGGATTTGTCTCTATGACTCTCTTATACAGTGGTATTCCGTATACTGAAGATGCAGAAGAAAAGATAACTTTTGCATCACATTTTCGCGCTAATTCGAGCACATTCAAAGTACCTTTTATGTTTACATCTATTGCTTTCCACGGGTTATCTCTTGTCTTGATAAGTGAATATGCAGCTAAGTGGTAAATTATGTCGTAGTCGCCTTCTATTGGCTTTGTAACATCATTGCCTAAGACCAAATCAAATTCTGTGATGTTATGCCCATGTTCTTTAAGCGCTTTTACAAGATGCTTACCTATGAATCCCCTACTACCAGTGACCAAGATTTTTTTGTGCATCTGTTCTATCCCTCCACTTCTTCAATCGCTTCCACAAGCCTGTTATAACAAGCTTTATAGCCATAATATTCCGCTGCATAATACGCGTTCTTGAAGATTTGTATGTACTTATCGTCATCCTTAATGAGTTCATTGAATAGCTCATTTGCTCTTTTCACATCCCACGGGTTTATACAAAGGTCAGGGAAGCATCTACGACAGGCTTCTATCTCGCTAGAGCATACCGTAGGAATCGCTAATGCCGCTGCATCAACTACCGCTCGCCCGCATACAGGATGTGGAAAGAGGTCCAATGCGAACTTAGCGCGGGAAAGCGTATCAACGACATCCATGAATGGGATATGCCCAAAAACTTCATCGAACAACGGCAGAGTAGGAACAAAACCTTTTGTATAGCCTATGAGTACACGATATAGAGGCACTTTAATCTGCGCGAGCCAGAGTACATTCACCATCGGATGATAGCGATGGTAGAAGGTAGCGATATACGGCTCTCTTTCCTCTTTTTTGTGTTCGTCAAGGCATTCGATATCGCATGGATGTGGCATTGTATAAACCTTTCTGTTAAGCAAAAGTTCTAAGCAACGGGCGCCTTTGGGCTCTACATGGAACGGTATATCTACATGCTTAAATACGGTTTTTAGCATCGTCGGGTATTGGAAGTTATCGAGATTGGCAATTGTAAAGTCTATGTTTGCCATAAGCTTTGTTGAACTGTTTTTTAGCTGTTCGCCTACATATTCTAATAGTGCGAAATTACCGCCTGTTAGATTGACATGACAGACATCGTACTCTTCTAAATCCTCTTTCCTCCTCAATAGCCTAACATCGCCTTTCGCTCCGTATCTCTCTACGCTCCTGCTCCATGACCATAGCCCTGTTAGTAGACATTCCTTTCGGCTACTTACACCTTTAACTGCTACATCATCGCCTATCAGGATATAGGAAAGTTTCTTCGTCATAGCTCCTCAAGCCGCGAATATTTCGTATCCGTACAACAATGTAATTGCATAGAACAAGAATTCCTCACCCTCTAATTTTTCTTCTTCTCCCATTTTATCTCTCTCCTTTCTCTCTTCAATAGTTCATCCAACGCAGTATCAATATTGGCGAATCCGTTCTCTTCTTTGAACTCTTTAAGCGCTTCGTACGCTTCATCTGTTATTGTTGCGAGTAGCTTTTTCATTTTTCTTCTTTAAATCTTTTCTTGTTCATTTCTGTGTAATTATGCTTCCTTATCCTTGTCGGAATGTCTACTACTTCAATTCCCTTCTCGCGCATTTCCCCCTTCCACTGTCTTATTCCAAGCGATTGCATAGTATTTATAATTACTACTATTCTATATAAAAAGCTTTTTATTTTACTCTCTATATTTCTTTTATTGTGATGCCTTTGCATGAACAGTGGCGAGAACAGGGAGATCATTAACGCGATAAGCGAGCTAAAGAGTGAAGTTGCGGTATTGCGCGAAAAGAACGAGAGCCTATCGAAATATATCTTCAACGACCTGAAGAGCGAAATAGAGCGGCTGTGTATACAGGTAGAGAAGTGTATGAACGAAAGTGCCCGCGCGCGTAATAGAGATTTAAAATGGATGGTTGGATTGATGATAAGTTTCGTGATTGGGGTCATTGGCTGGGTCGTGGTTTTGCTTAAAACGATTTTATAAGTTTAGCAAAAGTTTTTATAGAAAAATTCACAATAGCTTCTTATAAGGAATGTACACAACCATCCCCATAACGAGCGCGAAGACGGCGAATACTGATATAGAAATACCGGGCGTAAAGGCGATAGAGATAACAAAAGCGTACAAATCTACGGGTTCAGATGGCAGTATCGCCGCAGCATATACCGAGCTGACCGTAGATGCTAAGGGAGATGGTAACGCATCCGCCGCGGGACATATAAGACTACAAGCGGACGGCACGAAGTTTCGGGTGGGTGACGATTTGGATGCGAGTGACTCCATAATATTATACTATACCGCGGAGGGTGAGGCTATAAGGGCATAGGGATGCGAGAGGTGAAATGCCGATAAGCAATACAGGCTATGGAATAGTACCGAAATACGCAGAGATAGATGTAGCGAGTGCGGGAGATAACACTATCGTGGCGGCAGTAACGGGCAAGAAAATTAGAGTCTTACAATATAGTTTAGTTTGTGGTGATGCCACCACGATTCGATGGAAATCATCAGGTGGTAGCACTTTATCAGGTGATATGTCATTTGCTGCTAATGGTGGTATTTCGTCAGCATTCTCACCATCAGGGCTATTTGAAACAGTAGCAGGTGAAGCTTTGGTACTTAACTTATCAGCAGGTAATCCGGTTTCAGGTCATTTGGTGTATACCGAAAAATGAATATCAAAAGGTTTATAACGAAGATTCAGAGAAGATACAAAAAGATAGCTCATGAAGACTGGCTAACGAAAATCAAATATCACGGACTTGAACACAAACAGGACGAACAATTACAGGCACTGGTGAAATTCTATCCTGTGAAGATCTCAAGAGTAGTGAATAGCGTGTTCATACCCGACCCGCTACTGTCACCAGCGGAGAACAGGCGGCAACAACAGGAATTCGAGAGGTACAAAAAACTGAAACTTGGGCGGCTGGAAAGCAAGCTCGCAGCAGTATTGAAAGAGCTGGAACTCAGAGAAGAAGGAATCGTAAAGAGAGAGCCGATCGGTACTACTTATTACCTTGATTTTGATGGTGCAACCGGCAACTTGACAGGCACATGGACATTCACGAACGGTTCCACGACCGTGTCTGGTTCTGGCGGTGCGGCAACTTCGGAACTGGTAGCGGGTGATTATGTCCGCGTTTCTAACGGTAGTGAGTGGTATAAGGTCACGAGTGTTACCAACGATAATTCATTTGAAATCACACCCGCATTCCAGCAGGCAACGGTCACGGATGCTGCCGACTCCACTAAATATAACAACTACGACGGGACTTCTACCTCAACTCCTTTTGTGCATTTGAATCAGTATACAACCGATACTGCGAGAAGTGCTGGTGATATTCTTAAAGTTAGAGCCAACCAAACCCACTTGTACGCGGGTATAGACATCGGATTTGATGAAGATGGCAATGCAAACAACATGATAGAAATCCGGGGCTGTTCATCCACAGACGATCCGTGGGGTGATGGCTCGGATGTGAAGCCGATTATTGGATTCGGTAACACTGCCTACCAGTTAGCATTATCCAATAATGATTTCTGGAAATTCACAAGATTGGAATGCATAGAAAGTACTGATTTCTATGGAATATTTCAAGTCTATTCCAGTTTCGATGTAACCTTTGAAAGTTGCATCTTCAGAGACGCCGGGCGCAGGGGGTTGTTTTCTTGTTGCTCAACTTTGATTTTTATCCAAGATTGTTCTTTTTATAATAATACCTATTATAATCTTGAGCTTGAGAAGTCACGATCAAAGTGTTTAAACTGCGCCTTTAATGGCGGTGCAGCCTCAACTGATAACGGGATTAACCTAAGTTACTCTATTGGAGAACTAATAAATTGTACTTTTGGGTCGTCATCGACTCATGATATTAGTGATATTAAGATTAATTATTTATCAAGAATCTATGCGAGAAGCTGTAGTTTTACAGGTTCAATCTCCCTCTCTCCGGACTCATTCCTTCGTAGCGAAGATCATGGACAAACGAAGGGTGCGCATAGAACTTATTACAACAACGGCACAATTGAAAAGGATACGAGCGTTGTCAGGTCAGGTGGTGCAAGTAGCTCGGCAAAGATGTCTCCCAATAGCAGTTGCGGGCTGTATTATCCGCTTACGATTGCAGACGATTTCTGTTCAGGCGATTTCAAGTTGTGGCTACCGGCAGAGGAGAAGACGGTGACGATTTACATGAGGACTTTTGGCTACACTTCACTGCCTATATCGGACGAACTCTACATTGAAGCTTCTTATCTTGACGAAGCTACGGGTGGGCATCGCGCAACTGTACAGTCTACGCAAACGGTCTCAGCAAATGATATATGGACACCTTTTTCGGTAACATTCACGCCTGCACAGGAAGGATGGGTGTATATTGCTGTATATTTGAAGAAATATGAAAGTAACTCTGGTGTATATGTGGATATTAAGCCTGTAGTTTCGTGAGGAGATGAAAAATGAGCAGCACAGTTTATGATTGGATACTCGGAGTGCCTGTCCAGTCGGATACTAATTATGAATGGATCTTAGGAGCACCATATATTATATATGAGCATGAAGCCGCAGCCGGTATTGTGCCTACTCTAACCCTGCTCGGTGTCGGGCGCTGAAAAGAGGAGAATATATACACATAAAAAGGTATAGTATATTATAAACAAAGAGGTGCAGAGCCATGACAAAATACGCAAAGTGCAGTGAGTGTGGGTATGTGATAGCAATCCCGGATGACAAAGAGTCAAGCGATTATGTATGCCCTAATGACGGGAATACACTCACAAACGCTACAAAAACCGAATATGATGCATATATGACGAGAGCACAATACAATGTCGTTACTAAAACAGGCGACTACGCGGCATCTGGTGGCGATTGTGTTTTTGTTGATGCCTCTTCAGGCGATGTTACAATAACGCTACCCGAGCCTTCAAAAGCTACGCAGGTAAATATCAAAAAGATAGATCAGTCAACGAATATAGTGACGGTAGTACCAAACGGCGGTAACATAGATGGCAAAGCTTCTAAAGAAATATCAACGCAATACGAATCGTACCTTTTTATTTCTGATGGTAGTAATTGGTATATAGTATAGAAAGAGGTGATGATAAGATGTCATATATACCTGCAATAAGTATCCCGCCGGGGTTCAAAGAGGATAACAAGAAGTTTACGGTGAGTTCTGTCGGAGCAAGTCCGGTAGCGCACCAACTGACGGAACTGGAAGACGGCAGTGAATACATAATCAAAGAAGTGCGTGTATACTTCAGTGGCACACCGAGCGATGATGCATATTTCCATCTCAATACAACATCGAGTGACGACGCAGCGACACGATTTGCTGAGGGTTATTATTGGGAGGGTTCATTTCGAATGTTTGATGGAAATCTAAACGGCAAGATAAACGATACATTGACAACAAAACCTTACTTGTTTGTGTGCGCGGGTACAGGTGCGAGTTCACAGACAGTGTATGGGAGTGTAAGGTACTATTACAAATGAGGGAAGGGAAGAAGATGTGGAATGTACTCAGAGGAGTTCTCTTTGGTTTTGTAGCGATATCAATGATTCTTTTTGTCCTTACTACAGGGGCGAATGCTATAACTGTCTCGAATGTTACAAACAAGACGCCTATGGCAACAACAGTTTGGATTTTATGGAATGTGTCCACCGAAGCGAATAATACTGTGGAATATTCTATTAATTCTGATCTGGCTGATGCTTCATTTTCTTCGTGGAATAATAACACAAGCACTCCAGAAATAAAGCTGTGGAGTTTGCAGCCAAATACAATTTATTACTACAGAGTTTGGAGCTATAATGCAACAAACGAATCAGACAATGTTAGTTCTTCAATTTACAACTTCACAACTCAGGAATGCGTAAGTTATAAATTAGTTAATACTACCGATACATCCATAACTGGAATTGATCATCCAATACAAGAAGCTATTGATATGATTTGTCCTTCTGGTGGGAAGGTGGAGTTGGGGAATGGAACCCATGATGTCCATGATGCAATTGTAATTAGTAGAGGAAATATTACGATTCAAGGCACTCACGATTCTGAGATAAGAAGTCATGATCCAAATAGAGATATATTTAGCATACCCTATGAGTGCACGGTGCCAGGAAACGAGGGGGGTTGTGGCGGCGATGATTGGCAAAATAAACCTGTGCTTAAAAACTTCCTGTTCAAAGGATTTAAAGTTACAAGCACATACGGATATATTTGTAATCGAAATTCATTAATCGAAGCATGGAATGTAGAAAATATAACGGTGGAAGATATACTGGATCTTTCTTATGTTTGGAATTTCTTTGCTTCAAATCCGACTGGCGGCTCAACAACCGCACAGAACAAAGACATCTTTATCAAAAATAATATTATTTATCATTCCCAAATTGCTATTTGTTTCTCTGAGAACATTCACATTATTAATAATAGTGGCTATGATGCTCCTGCGAGTTTCGGTTATAGTATGAACAGAAACAACAAGTATTTATATATAAAGAACAATTATGGCAGCAATTATGGTGCGAATGCAAACATGGAAGTATACGCTTCGAGATACTGGGTGATAGAAAACAATACATTTGAAGGAAGTCAGAGAGGTATGATTATTTTTTCATCACCTAAAGACGCGATTATCAAAAATAACACGATAACAGGAGCATCCTATGAAGGTATTTGTATTGAACCACAAACTTTAATAACAAATATAACAATTATAAACAATCGCATATATAACAATGCTATTGGAATACTACAGACAGATTTTGAAAAAGAGGGCGGCTCGTTTAGCCATGAAATTTCTGATGTAAACATAATAAACAATGTAATTTACAACAATACTGGTGATGGTATCAAGATGAAAAGCGAATATGTAAGG
>Ga0116200_10000006_pt1 | contig 43330 bp, 72 predicted proteins | sample Mar14436cmmetaG_FD_94478 | JGI IMG/M metagenome (GOLD analysis project Ga0116200, IMG submission 94478) | Marine hydrothermal vent microbial communities from Guaymas Basin, Gulf of California to study Microbial Dark Matter (Phase II) - Marker... ... | reverse complement strand
CTCAAGACCTTCCAGCATCCTTCCCGCCTCCAAGGAGATACCCAAGGAAAAGTAGGAGTAAGAGGGAAAGCAAGCTGTAAAATATAGTGATCGCAACACACATCACCTTAAATACTGTCTCCATCTTCTTTTCTCCTTACACCTTCTTCTACAAACCTGTATAAAGATATCATGCTACGAATATGGTGCGCTTTACCGCTGTGGCTCAGAGATTTAACGCCCAAGCCGCTAAAAGTTCGAGGGAGAGTCATCCCGGAGAACAGCTTGTGGCATGACGCGATGCTGTCCGGGTTGCTGGTGAAAGAAGTGAAGGTAGGACAAGTTAGCGTTGACTGGCCAGCATTCCGGACGAATTTACAGTTAGAAAGCAAAGGCGAAGTAGCATTATTCAATGCTGCTGCAGAGAGGTGGTGGCTGTCCATCCCCGCATCAGTTTTACGCACAGCCATCTTATTAGGTCTTCCTCTCCCTCGTATAGAGGAAGGCGTGATGAGCCAGACAAGGGAAGAGCCTTTCACCGAGGGAGAGTTAATAGCAATAAGGGAGAGAGCGAAATGGATCAGAAAGAAGTTAAGTACGTTGACGGACGAAGAGCTGTCCTCCAAGCACTGGATAGAGTCCTTGCTAAGAGCGAGAACATAGCTTGCTTTGCGACAGCTTTCGAGCAGAGCCTCCGGGAGGACCCCATAAGTTTCTTTCGAAAAATAGTCATGCCGCTCCTCCCCAAGGAGATCTCCCTCGACTCTACCGTTAGAGAGCTCCCTGTTATAAAGCTCGAGCCAGCTGACGCCAGTCCTGGAGAAACAACTCATCATATTTCGCAGACCTCAGAGCAGCACTCGGATGGAAGCTCGTAAAAACTTTTACTTTCCAAAACCTCTCTGCGTCGAAAAATATACCGTGGAAAGAGCCTATCCTTGCGGTCGGAAGGAATAGCTGAAGAGCTTCGTTCCCCAAGGTAATAATTAGTTCCAGGTTCTTCAAGCTCTCCAGCTCCTTTAGCAAGTACTTTTCAACGCATCTCTTTATGCAACTCTTCGACGGAGGCGCGTCTCCCGGAAACATGCACTTCGCGACATTCGTAATATACAGTGTCTTCCTATCGAGACCGGCTATCTTCAGAGCTTCATCTAACTTCCGGCCTGCAGGTCCGACGAAAGGAAGACCATTTACAATCTCCATCCTCCCAGGATTTCTCCCGATGAGGGCTATGCGAGCATCCGTCGGACCTGCTCCTAAGACAGGACCCGCCTCTGCTCCGCATTCCTGGGCAAACTCACACTCTATCTCCCTTCGTGTCATCTCTTCCTTCCCTTCTTGACGCTTCTCGGCAAAGCCTTATCGCCTCTTCTCTTGTAGGCGCGACTCCGAAAACGTGAGGTATATCCGCTCCGCACAGGGTTCTCGTTGTCTCTTTGAAAATTCTGATTTCCATGATGTCTCGGAAGTACTTCCGCATGCACTCTTCCGAGAATATCCTATTGCAGTGCGCCATCATATCATCCCAGTAATACGCGCGAGCCAGAGCTTCGAGAGGAGTGACCGCTTCTCTGGTGAGATAGTACCACCCTGTCGGTCTGTCATAGTCAGAGCTATCCTCGTACTTCTTGAAAACCACCCAGTACATAACCTTCCTCTTTCTATTTTCTCCTCTCAAGAAGAGAGCTGTAGCCCTCGAAGGAGAAGTAGCTACAGCTGCTTTCAGGTTCTCGCCATACCAGAACAATGTATCTCCTCTACGCTCGAGCGTGTATGGCTCTCCCCAGCATCTCTTGATCCTCCGCAAAACACCCCAGTCAGTCATAGTTTTTAGTTTTTCTGGGGTGTCGTCTTTCTCGCAATACCTTGGGAGAACTACCAGCGCAAGAGCATGTACAGGAGAAGGCGCTTCGATAGGACCGTCCATGCTGCGAGCGTCTTCCCAGAAACGCTCAAAATAGGATCTCCCTATAAGGTAGTAAAGAACGTAATAGCTCTTCATTCCTTGTCTCCTTCTACGTGTTTTAGATAAAGAGCCGTAGCTTTTGCAGGGGAAGTAGCTACAGCTGCGAACAGGTTAACATTCCGCCAGAGCAGTCCGCCTCTCTCCCGGACAATCTCCTTCGCACCAAAATACTCCCGCGATACCCGTTGTAGCGCTCCTCTCCGAGTAAGCTTCATTATCCTGTCCGGATCGTCTCTCTTCAAGGCGCGAGCAACAGTCGCGACTGCGAGGGCGTGCTCCGGGGAAGGAGCTGAGATAGGACCTTCCATGATTTGGGCTGGTATATTAACGCGGCTAAGACCCGGACAAAAGAGAACGTAGTAACTCTTCATCCCTTGTCTCCTACACTAAGTGTACGATCAGAGACGGTAGTATCGCCTGCAGCAATGCGAGAAGGAGTATCAGCATCGCTATCAATTTACACCCTGCGACTACAACGTTCTTAAGCTTCCTCTCCTTCTCCGGGTTCCCTCTGTAAAAGAGGAACCACGAGAGAGCAAGGAGAGCTACTCCGAAAGGACAGGCGAATGCTGCACACACTGCTACAACTCCAATGAGGAGCTTAGAGCTCCATGTACTCGTGTCTGTCAGCCACTCTTTAAACGTCATAGCCTTCCTCCTTCGCCATGCAGTAAAGGAGACATAAGTAGTTTATCGCATCTACAATCCTCTTCCTCAAAGGCTCGGTCACCAAGGTCCTTCCCTTGGTGAAGTTCCTGATAGTATTTAGCTGCTTCGACCCCATGATAGAAATTATTCTGAGCGGTTTCTCGTCTTCCGCTCTGGCTATCTCCTTGAAGTTTGTAAGAAGGTCGAAGTGTGAACCGTAATCTTTGCTCTTCTCTTCCAGGGTTTGCAGACACTCGTCAAAGAGACTCTGCATGATTTCTTTCACGTCATCTTTCTTCATTTCTTCTCCTCCACAGAAGGATACCTATAGCATCCGCTTCGTGATCGCTCTTTACATCCGGGTAATCCCTCTTAATCCTCTCATATACTACGTGCTTCGGCAATTGCCCTTTCCACGTCGCTACAGGTACCAACTTCACATTGTCAGACCTCCCAGTTGCCCATAGGACGATAGCGCCTGTTGCAAAACTCAATTTAAAGAGGCTTGTACTGGAGAAGGACCCTAAGCTCTTGTAGGAGCCAAATGGACCAGGCATCTCGATGAGGATCTCATCGAAGCGTCCTTCTACCTTCTCATCTAAAAGCTGTACTATCCGCTTTATTCTCTCAGGAATATCTACTCCCTTCACCTTGATGGTGCCGAAGCGTATAGTGTCTTCTTCCACGGCCCATCCTACGGTATTTATCGACGGGTCAATTGCTAGTCTTCGCATAGAGCGTCGGGTCCTCCACCTCCGCAAAGAAGAAGGCGGTTCTCCTACGAGCACAGCCTTCGCACTCTCCACAGTCGAACCGCCCTCCTCTCAAACAGGATGTAGTTAGTGTCCATGGTACACCAAACTTCTCTCCCAGTATAACTACCTGTTCGTGCGTCAGCTGCAGAAGAGGTGTCTGGATGTCCAATCGGTCTCCTCTGAAGAGACCGAATTCATCATACATCGGCTGCACCTTCTCCAGCATCGCAGACATCAAACGGAAGAAACCCTCTTCTGCTTCCGGTCCAGTATCTTCTGCGGATACTCCTATCCACAGCTCCCTGCATTTATACATCTCGGCGATGTACAGGAGATACCAATACAGGAGAGGCCCCAGCATTACATTCCTCTCCCTGGCAGGAAGTTCTCGGATTATGAGGTCCAATCCGTGATGAGCAGCCAACTCATGTACGCACCTTAATTCCTTCCTCTCTGCGGGGATCCTTCTTCTAATGTACGCGAGGAGAACCTTTTTCTTCTCCCGCTTCGCGTACTCTATCATTAACGCGCTCTTCATCCCGCCGCTGCACGCAACCATAATCATAGCTCAACCCCTTCCATGTCCAGCAGATTTGGTCCTTTTGCTGCGTCCACAGTGATAGGGACAGAGAATTGAGGGAAGTCCTCCATCGCTTCCTTTATCTTCGGTAAGAGGTGTTCGTCCTCCGGATATACTTCCAACACGATCTCGTCGTGTATGTCCATGATGATCCCGCTTCTCCTCCCTTTCAGGATCTCATGGACACGCCTTATAGCATACTTCTTGATGTTGGCTGCTGTTCCTTGACAGAGCCAGGCGACCATTGCGTAGGGTCTATCAGGATCGTACCTGTACTTCCTCCCAAAAACATCCTTCACATAACCTCTCCGCTGAGCTACCAACGTAGCTTCTCTCTGCAGCTGTAGCAGCTCAGGTGATTTCTGTCTGTACAACCGCATGGTGTATTCCGCATCTACGCCCGGCTCTCCTTGCAGGACCTTTTGCTTTAGTGTACCCATTCCCATCCCGTATAAGCAGCCGTAGTTTATCATCTTCGTGATGTGGCGTGTACGCGGATCTACCTTGCCAAACACCAGTTGGCAGATCATGGAGTGAACATCTTCGCCTCTCCTTAAAGCTTCAATCAACCTCTTACTTCCAGTGTAGTGGACTGCTACTCTGTACTCTATCTGAGAGTAGTCGAAGGAGTAGAGAGTAGCGCCTTCCGGAGCTACGAACACCCTCCGCGTAGAGCGGAAAGCTTCTCTACACATCTTCGCTAGCTCCGGATCTCCTACTTCTACCTCTGTAATTCTCCCTCGCTGCTTAGGTATGTTCTGCAAGTTAGGTTCGGAGCATGCGGTCCTTCCTGTCGTTGTCGTCTGTCTGTAGGAAGGATGCAGCCTCCCGTCTTCGTGCATGCACCTGGCATAATTCTCCAACTTCGCTCTTGCCGCATCCAAAAACTTCCAGGCGAAGTAGTACTGGACCCTTGGATCGTCGATATACTTCTCCAGCACTTGCTTTGAGACGCGCCACTGACCTGTCGGCGTCCTTTCCGTAAGAGCAAAGATGCGACCCATCACTTCTCCTACTTGTCGCGGAGAAGACAATTTAAATTCCTGTCCAAACAGCTCCCACACCTTCGCCTGGATTATGTTCTGCGCGTGGATGATCTCCTTCCATGCACTGTCCAGAGCGTTCATGTCCACGAGGACGCCTCTATCCTCAATCTCTAAATAGACGAGAGCGGCTGCAACCTCATCTCTGTAGAGATCCCACAGACCTTCCTCTATGAGCTGCGGTTTGAAGACGTAGAAGAGGTCTAATGTGTCCTGTGCGTCCGCGACCGCATACTTGTGAAGGAGGGTCTGAGGTACATGCAGGTTCATCTCCTCCTTAGGGTACTTTCTCTGCTCTTCATGTAACTCATATTCGTCCAAACGCGGACGCCCTAAAATCTCCCTGGCGAGAGCTTTCAACCTATGAGCTTCTATGTGATGCTCATCTAGGAGAGCATGCATCAAAGAGGTATCGTGTATCTCTCCTTTTACTTCAATACCTAACTGAGCCAAGACCCTTATATCAAACTTGCAGTTATGAAAAATCTTCGGGCGAGAAGACTCTGCCAACTTCTTTATGAAAGGACCTCCCTTCGGGGAGAGGAAAGGACCGCCTCCTGCTCCTAGATCCTTCGCAGCCCAGGAGAAGTAGTACGGAACATAGTTCGTCCCTGCCGTCTCTGTGTCTATCGCGACAGGCAGGTCTTTCCTATTTATCATCTCGGCAGGGTATTCGCTGAGATCCAGTACCTGCATCACTCTTCTCCAAGTGCGTAGTGATGAACTAAAGAGAAGAGCCTCTCCAGCGCTCTTCTCTTCACCGTCGTCATCTCATATTCCTTCTCGAAATAATTTTCTGGTCTCCTCCGGCGGGAGTGGAAGCCTTCTTCGTCAAAGAGATATGGCAATTCCTCGACGGAGGCTTCCATCACCTGCCAGAAGAGAGACGCTGTATCTACTGAATTAGGTGTCTTCCAGTACTGAAGCCACATATACTCATCGTCTAAACCCAAGAAGTGTACATAGTTGCTGTGCGGTATCTGCCGCAGCCAGAAGTCGAACTGACATTTACATCTGTTAGAGTCATCTCTGACCGGATCCTTCCCGTAGAGCCACGAAACCGCCTTCGGCCCTATGGACACTGCCGGGAATGCGTCCAGTGCTATCTGGAAGGTTTCGAAGAAAGCTCTTCTCTCCTCTTCGCCGCCTTCAGGGTTGAGCTGTCCTACAAACATTGTCGGACGCTGACACTTCCTTTGAAATGCAAGCTGCATCTTCAAATTCTCCCATGCTGGACAGCCGATCCTGTCAGGTGCGACGACGAGAGAAGCATCAATGTAGTCTGCCAAGCGGAGCAAGTCATCGTCCGATAGCCTCTCTCCTTCATACTCTCCATTGTCCAGGATGACAATAAGACCCTCCTCTCTCGCAGCGTACCGGAAGAAATCCCTGTACCTGCGATTTCGGAGAGCCACGCTTCCTATACAAAATCTACCCTGGAACGCTCGCGTGACCTCAATATGAGCGGGAGGAACGATTAGACATACATCCACAGACGAGCCTCCTTAAAAAGCTATCGACTTCACCTCTTTCTGCTGCTGTGACCATTGTAGCGTGGGTCTTCTTTATTCCTCTTCCTGTGCAGCACAGGTGTCTTCCTTCTACTACGACCAGGAGACCTTCCGGGTTTATCGCCTGGTCTATTGTGTCTGCGATCTCCTCGGTCATCTTCTCCTGTACCTGCAATCTACGTGCCCACGCTTCAACCACTCTCGGGATTTTTGATAGTCCTATCACGCTCTCATTCACCTTGTATCCTACGTGAGCTACCCCGATGATGGGCAGCAGATGATGGCGGCATATAGACATGAAGTCTATATCCCGCACAACTACATACGGTGACCCTTCTTCGAAGGGAAAGACAGCCGAAGTGGCTATCTCCAGAGGGTCTTGCTCATAGCCTGCGATCATCTCCTGCAAAGCGGAGAGGAACCTGTCCGGCGTCTTCAAAACGTCATCGGCTTCAAGATCCTCTCCCGCTCCAATCATGACATCGCCTAGCGGAATGTTGTTCCACTTATTGAGGATATCTTTGCCGTCCATGGTCACCTCCATCCTAATAACTTATGTACCTGTATACTCAACCTTGCGTCCGGGTACTTCTTGATATACTGTATAGCTTCCTCTAACCCGTCCTCGTGCATCGCATTTGGCTGTATGAAGACGGGTTTGTCTTTCTCCAGAGCCTGTTCGATGAAAGTCTCAGGGCTCATGCCAGGAACGATCTTCACCTCATCTGCCAAGGTTATAGCATCTCCTCTCGATCCCTTTTTCGGAGAGACCGTGATGAAGACTTCGTCAGGAAGTAGCTCGAGTATTCGTGGGTGAGTTCCGTTTGTTTCTACCTGTACGCTGTGCCCGTTCTTCAGCAGAACTTTGACTAATGCAAGCAAACCGTCCGCCTGTATAGTCGGCTCTCCTCCTGTGATGACGACATGCTTCCACCGCGGACGTGCCCACTCCGGCTCGAAGGGAAACCAATCCCACTCCTCTTGTGGAGTGTCGCAATCCTCGCACTTCAGGTTGCATCCCCAGAACCTATAGAACTGGGAAGGCGTTCCGTATTTACTCCCTTCAAACTGTACGCTCGTGAAGATTTCATGCATCTTAATCATTGGTGAAGATCACTCCGCTTCCTGGGGTCTCTTCTACTTCTACCTTGAATATATTATATTTGCGGTACAGTGCTCGAAATACTCGCCTTGCTATGTTCTCCGCTGTCGGTTTACTAAAGAGGTAATTTAGATCCCGGTGATCCATCTCTTCGAGGACTTCTCTCAGATCCGCCTTCAGCTGCGAAAGGTCTACGTCATAGCCGTTCTCGCATACGATCTCCGCATTCTCTTCTACATATACGGTTACCTTCCAGGTGTGACCATGTAGCTGTCCGCACTTCCCTTCATATCCTTTTATGGAGTGTGCAGCATCAAATGTACCCGTAACTTTACAATAGAACCTCATTTCTTTTCTCCAATAGAGGCGGAGTACTCCGAAGAGTACTCCGCCTCCGCGTCAGGCTCAGAATCTACCGCCTTCGATCCGCGCGCCTGCGTTAATCCAGCAGTTGGGCGGCATACCTTCCTGCTGGTTCTCCGTCAGGTTAGCGCGGAACTGGATACCCTTGAGAGCATCCAGCGTGGGAAGCAACTGCGTCTTAATATCTACGACAGGGTCGAAGCCGAGGTTCACGAGCATACCGTTGAAGTATGCCCAACCGTCCTCGTTTTCGACCACGCGCGGTATGAAGTAGGTCGCTCCCTTGTACTCTTCTCCTGCGGAGTGCGACACTACTTCACACTCGATGGTAATCATCCGGTTGCCCATCTGCGATCTCCCCAGATAGGCGTTCCGGACCTTCAACACTACCTGCCCAGGCGGGAGCTGACCTGGACCTGTGCGTGCAGCCACTTGCTGCAGCTTCTCTTTTGGAAAATCCTGCGCCAGCGACTCTAATACTTCGTCCTGGTTACCTTGCGGCATCTCCTCTCTCCTTACTAAGGGTTTCCTTAAACGCATTCACATATACTTCCCAACCATTTAGCGGCAGCGGCAACTTCTCTGGGAACCCGGCTAGGCGATGCTTGGCAACACGCATGAACTGCGGCTGCCAATACATCCATCTACTCTCGCGTACAATCTTCTTCTCCTCTGTCCGTTCCACCTCCTGTTCCATCGTGAAGAAACCAACCGCACCACACGCATTTACTAGCGCCTCTGCAGAGGCTTGTGATAAATTAGGACCGAAGTGAGATACCTCCTCACCTCTCCATGTAACAGTCCTTTCTTTAGCGTGTGAGGTGAGGAATATACCGTAACCCATCCTCTTCAGCTTCAGTAGCTTCTCTAATACGAGCTCCGATGTACGTCTATATCCAAGTGCCCAAGGAACATCTTCAATCTTGTTGAAGTGTTGTGCACGGCCCCTCACAAGGAAGGTTTCATGCATGCAGATCCACTCACCTGCCATCTTATACAAGGCTTCGTATGTGTCTATGACGATGACTTCTATGCGCCTCTGTCCTGCGAAGTCTTCCTGCTTCGCTTTTATCAGCTCTTCGCCGAGACGCAAGAAGTCTTCCCAGCTCTGTACTACGGAGCCGTACACCTCCACGCCTTCAGTACCGGGTTCTGTTATAAGGAAGTAGTGATCTGGTATCTGGGAGCAGAAGGTAGTCTTTCCTACCCCTGCAATCCCATAGACTAAGGTCATGTACTTTCTCGGGTCTGTTTCAATCTTCGTCGGTTCCTGGTTTAACATGGATGCTCTCCAGTTCAGGGTGAAAATTCTCTCTCACGAAATATCCGTTCTCATCTCCGTACAAACACACTCTTTCAAACGCGCACTTCCCGAAGCGGTTTGCTGCGTGGTGTTTCGGGAAGATACCTTCTCTGCGGCAGAACTCTATCATCTGCGTAATGTCATCTAACTCAACCTTGTAGCGTCGTATCTCCTCTTCTCTGTATGTCAAAGGATCTGGACGGAAGAAATACTTGTCATAGGACAGGAGGACGGATTCTCCTATCCTCTCCCAATAATCTACTTCCGTCTCATACTGTCTCTTATTCGCCGGTTTCAAAAGGAAATCATACTGAATAGTGTCTACATCAAAGCCGAGAGCTTCTCTCGCTCCCAGGACATAACCTAAACCCTGTCCGCCAAGAAGATAGTTCTGCCATATCACACGAGAAGGTGTCTTCCACTCCCACAGAAGCAACTTTCCGGTTTTCTTATCCTTGACGATCCTGTCAATCTTCCCTTTAAAGACATAGCCTGAGGGAAGGGGCATCTCAAAAGGAACCTCGGACATAACAGTCTCCAGGTCCTTGTCTTTCTCTGCCCATTTCAGCTGCCACCCCTTTAGAACTTTGTCCAGGGAGTATAGCATAGCATCTACCAGATCTATCTGTACCCCCTCAGGATGTTCTTCGAAGTACTCTCGCAACGCCTCCACTGCACCTTCAGTGTCCATTGTTTCTCTCTCGGACATCCAACCCAAAGCAGCATGCACAAGCTGTCCCCAAGTAAGGTAGGGAGCTGCAGCTGCAGAGGGAGTAAGCAGTCTGATATACTCCAAGAAATATCTGTACGGGCACTCCAGGAAGCATTCCTTGCTACTGTGCGTTATGCTCTTCATTTCCATTCTTATTATACTCCTCCTTCTTCCTATCTGCAAGAAAATTCTTCCACTCCCCGATCAGCTCGTCCACAACGCGTGCTATGCCGTGTACTATGCTCGAGTCTTTGTCGTCAGAAGGAACGAAGTGGTGTAGGCGTAGCTTCTCCCGCACTTCGCTCCAGGGAACTCCGTTCCTCAGGAGAGCAGAGACTAATATACAGACAACATTTACGAAACCTTGCAGGGTAGAACCTATCTTCGCTACAGTCGCGAAAACTTCACACGGCTCACCGTTCTCAAAGAAGTTTACGGTAATGAATACTTTATTGCCACATATAATCTCTCTTCTCGTCAGACCCTGTCTCGTAGGAGGTAGTGGCTTCATATCTCTTCGAGCCTCCTCAGGAAAGCATTCACTTCCTCTTCGGGATCTCTTCTATCGCTAATAGCTCTTATAGTCAACAGGAGACGGACTATTCTCTCCAGCCGCCAAGCTTCCATATCCTCTGCGCGCAGGAGAGCAGCATTTACAGCATCTCCGATACCTTCTATTTCCCTCGCTACGCTCTCCTTCAGGGTCTTTTCTATAGACACTTGATCTGCAGCTGGTATTCCAGCTATCTCAAACAAACACTCCAGGACGGTGATGAAGTCTCGGAGAGAAGCTCTCTTCTGAGCCTCTTCTACTGATGGCCAGAGACCATGTTTAAGGAGATCAAACTCTCTATGTACGCGCTGGCTGTACTCTCTGATCTTCTCAAGGATAGGTTTGAACTCTTGCATCTCACAGCCTCCTCAATTTCTTCTCAAAAGCTTTCACTGCTTTCTTCGGGTCTCCACCATTGCTAATGGCTTTCACTATTATCAGAGAATGTACTATCTTCTCGAGCTCCCACGGATGCATACTCTCGGCGCTCTGGAGAACTTTCTCTACCATGTCCTTTACGCTCTCCATTTCTTGGTATATACGCGCCTTGGCTGCTCTTCTCGCATTCTCCGCTCCCAGCCCAGCAATCTCATATAACTGCTCTAAGATAGTAACACAATCGTCAAGGGAAGCTTTGTGAGTTATACATGTCAAATCATTCCATATACCCATACTCTGCTTACGAAACTCCTCGTGCAAGAAGTCTCTGTAACGCCGGAGTTTTTCAAGAAGCATCCTCTAACTCCTCCCATTCATCATCATCATCTCCAGGAGTATCTACCTGCGTCAGCATAGCCATCGCTTCTTCCTTTGTCCGTCCGGCTCCTACCGAAAATTCTTCATACGCAAAACCAACACGATGCGGTATCTCGTAATCTACATTCAGGGAAGTTCTCTCAATATACTGCAGAGGGTCCTCTCCTCCGGGTACTTTTATATCAGCTGCTTTCATAGCAGCAATGAGAGCCGTGGAAGCGTCTACCGTAAATTTATCTAAGGATGTATCCCACGGATTTCGTCCGTACCTCTTGATAGCTACGTAATATGTCATCTTACACCTCCCATAAGTACCATCCATCTGCTGGTAGTTTGAGAAGGATTCTGCCATCCTTCTCAATCTTTTCTCTCTTATCATTCACGAAAACATAGAGTTTCCCTTTCTTCTTTTTCACCTTCACCAACTCCGTCAGCAAGACAGGAGCTGGCGATACTACAACTACATCGCACTCTTCTTCCCACATTCTCCCAGCTAATTCCACTTGCTCTTTCGCAGTCATCCCGCCAGCTGGGATCTGAATATACTCATACCAGGCTCTTCCGAATGTCTTCTCTAATACCTCATGCTGACACTTCAAAAGCCTGTGCTCCTCATTGATTACTATCTTTACCACTTTCATACACAATCCTCCAAGGAAAGATAGGTCCCTCAACAGCTGCCGTTCCGGTCAGCGCAAGGGTGTCTTCTGCTGTAATGTGCTTGTAGTAGACACCCCAGTACGGATCATGCCTATCGCGCAGCCGTTCAGGAACCTCTCCTTCAGGCCAATACATATACTCTTCCCAGACAAAAGCTCCTAAATCTACCAACGCAGGATAGTCTGGAAGGAGGTCTAATCCTTTCACATTTACACGATAGACATAACCATCAAGAGGAAGAGGCGGATCTCTGGACAGGAAGATTACATTCTCGGGAAGCCATCCTTCTTCTATCGCCCAGCTTCCCGCCTTCGTCAGCCCTTTGCTCTTCCTGCTCAGCCCTTCCTTCAATATAATCTCCGGCGGTACTTTCGAAAAGTGATACATCTCCATACTCCCTTAGCGGGAGCGGGAAGCGCACGCGGGGGGAGACGTGCATTTTAGCAGGCGGAGGGAGACCTGCCAGAGCCCGCTCCCGCTATCTCCAAGTGTTTTAGCAGAACGTCAATTATACTCTGCTTCTTCTCAATCACGTCCAAGACGTATTCATCAATAGTACCTTTGCAGACCAAATCAATATACAGCACAGGATACTTCGTTCCTATCCTGTAACATCTCGCCTCCGCATTTTTCCTTTGAGCAGCTTTGAAAGAAGAGTTCATGAAGATAGCTGCTCTCGCTCTCTGAAGATTTAATCCTTGACCTCCCCTGTCTTCAGACAAGAGGAGTATATCTGTCTTGCCATCCAGGAAATCTTGCAATGTATCTTGTGTCGAATAAGGAACTGGCAATTTACTCATCAGGCGTTGAAGAGGATATTTGAAATGCGACCAGATGAGGAGAGGCTTGGGGAGAACTGAAAGGTTGTCAACTATCCAGTCTTCCTTTATCGTGTGTATGTCTACTCCTCTCCCCTGGTCATATACGAAACCACATGCCAGCTCATGTAGCTTCATTACTCTCTCGACAGCGGTCATAACATCTATCTCTACTCCTTCCAGAGAAGTTCTATACTCATCCCTTAATTGACGGTATTGCTCCATCGGCATCTCTAACTCTATCCGCAGGTACTCTTTCTCGGGCAATTCCTTGTACAACTCTTCCTCCTTGATGTATATGCAGTTCTTCATCCTCGCAGCCATACGCTGAGGAGCCGTCCTCTGGAGCTCCCACTTATAAGGAGCCCACGGAGGTCCTGGTACAAAGAATTCGTAGCGGAAGCGCATGAAACTCTTGGAGAAGGTCTCTCCGTCATCCAGGAAGAGCATCTGTCCGAAAATCTCTTCGGGGTGCTCTTCCCAGCAGGAGCCTGTCAGGAGAGCCCTGTACTTAGTATGCTTCAGGAGGCTATACCATCTTCTCCACCTCAAGGTCCTCCTCTCCTTCAACCTCGTGCTCTCATCTGCGATCACGGCTTTTATCTTCGGGCAGAAGGCTTGAAGGTCCTCGTAGAGGCGGCTCCTGACAGCATCATACCCAACGACATAAATATCTGCATCCTTCTTCAGCAAACTTTTTCTCTTCTCGTATGAACCATCTACGCATACATAAGAAGCGTCTGTGTGCTTCTCAATCTCCGCTCCCCATTGCGGCACCAAACCCTGCGGACAGAGGACAATGGAAGGGAGAGGATCAGGCAGGGTGCTTAGCCACTGAAGCGCCAGAAAGGACTTCCCGGAACCGAAAGGAGTAAAGATACCGACCCTCTCCCTTCCTTTCGCAAAGTCTATTACCTTCTCTTGGAAGGAATACAAAGGTTTACTTCTAATTAACATCTGCGTATCCTATCGTCATTCTCCTGCTCACGTTCCCGTCTGGGTAGGTATCTTCGTGATAGACAATAACGAGCCTTCCTTTGAGCGCACGAGAAGGTTTCGTGCTGGCAGACTCAAACTCCTGCCAGCCATCCGGTGTATAGATGTAGTAGTGTCTCTTGCGGAAAGGCTCGTCACACGGTTCTCCTACATAAGTGTATCCTGTATGGTTCAAGCTCTCAAGATCTAAGAGATATATACCCTTTCGTGTCAGTATCTCCAGGATCTTCTCCTGAACAACTTCTCTAATGTCTTTCATAGCATTCCTCCCACTAGTATATATTTCGCGACATCTCCCCATTCCTTCGGACCAAAATCCCTCTCAGCGCGAGCTCGGACGAAATAATCCTTCTCGCTCTTGAGGAGCAGCACAGTCCTCTCCGCTTCAGAGACAATGACGAAGATATTGTCTTCGTCCGGTATCTCTTCCTTCTCCAAGGTGACTCCGGTAAGCACTAACCTCCCGGACTCAATCTTGGGAACTTCTTTCTTCTCTCCAGGAGGGAAACCGAAGAGCTTGACGGCTTTAACAGTAGAAGCAACGACGACATCCCAGTTGTGGTCTATCTCAGCAAGCTCCTCTTCTGTAAAGGAGAATTGGACGGCTCTGCAGCCATTTTCACTCCTCACAAAGTACGCTTCTCGAGGAGTAGCAAAGACCGTAATATCCCCGCCAGAACCAACAATGTCTATGTCCACGGTAACATCCTCCTAATCTCTTCGGGTGTCATCTTTCGCGTACCTTTCTTGGGAATTTCAATATAGTACTCCCCATCTACTTCTGACGGCTGTGCAAGGAAGTAGCACAAGCAGTCATAGCATTTCCACCACCAGCCGTGATCATCTCCTACCTTCGTATTTACCTTTTCTCCTCCGCACAGCGGACATCTTACATCTGCGGTAATAATATTCAACTTTGCGGGCATACTGAGCTCCTTTCGGTCCCCAATGGAAGGCGCACACCTTCTCTAACCTGGTCTTACATTTATACTTCTTCCAATACCACTTCACAATCTGTCTTGATTTACTTCTGCTCCAAACATTGTCTATGTACTTCCACTCTCCTTCATTCTTCTTCCCTGCATATTGCAGCGCATCTAACCAAAAACTCTTGTGGAGCTGGAGAGGACCCAGAGCTCTTCCTCTGTCACCAACAGCTCCAATGTCTCCTCCGCTCTCCACCTGCTCCAAAGCATCTAGCAATATATCGTCTTCGGATTTAGGTATGCATATAGCAACTAAGAGAGGAATATACAACACAGGCTTTAGGAGTAGTTTCATCTCTACACCCTCAAAATGTAGTACCTTGTCTGCTCTTCGTCTCCCTTACGCAGAGATACGAAAACAGGAACCGTACTTGTCCAAAGAACTCCGGACTGTGAAGAAGAACGCATTCTCTTCACCATATCTCCTTCTGCTTCCTCCCACTCCTCTTTGGACACCCTCTCGATCTTCCACGGCTTTGTCGAAGTATCTATCTCGTGGAATTTAAGCTTGGGCAAAACCTCTGTTTCTATCTTTTGCCAAGCATCTACCCAAGAACGCGCAGGAAGAGGGTGATTCTGCGGGCCGTTCTCTACGTAGAACCTGAACTCCATCTTACCTCTCCTATTCAGTCAGTATATGCCAACATACCTTCTTCTCTTCCCCGTTTCCGCGGATAGTAGTCAGAACTCGGAAGCTATGCTCCTTGTCTCGCTCTCTCCTCCAGTCAGCACACTCACGCTCGTCATAAATCACAACCATCCAGCGATGCTTAACCCTACTTAAGAATTTACGTAGCTTCGGCGGGAGAAGCATCTTGTGCTTCCGCAAGAAAGAGATAAGAGAAGCATGCAAACGCCATATAGCATCGTCAACCGTTTCTACTTTAGGGAGAGGAACAAACTTGCTCCCTTCGATAGACACTTCAACCTTACTCACTTCTCTTCCTCCAAAAGACACCAGTCGTACTCCTCATCGCCCGTCTCCTCATTCCGTACACAAACCTCTACAGGAAACCTAAAGGGAGCCTTCCCCAAAGCGGCCAGCCGGTTCATCTCGCCTACCTTCTTCTTCATGTCCTCGTACTCATGTCGCGTAAGATCCTTGACTCTCCACCTGCGGACGTTTACCGGTTTCCCTACTAGCGTCTGCTCGTCTACGTACGTAAAACCCTCGAGCCGCGGAAGTATCTCCTCGCGAACTCTCCGCCACGCGCTTTCGAAGGACCTCACGGATGGAAGAGCGCTGCGTATCCCGAGGTCCTCAACTTCACACCAAAATGCCACCGGCCACATTGCTACCTCTCCTTACCTCGTAGTAGCGGCGTCTTTTCTCCCCTGTCTTCTTGTTTCTCAAAACCACGACAGTGAATACAGAACCTGCCGTGTTCAAAGAGCGTTGCGCATACTCGTCGTAGCGCAGACATTTAACATCGCATCTCTCCAGCGGTCTTAAAGAAGAAAGATCCCCGGCAACGACTCTACGGGGATCCTGTTTCAGCAGAGAGACCAAATCAGACTCTATACGGTCCCATGCATCTCTCCAGGAACTAGCCGGGAGAGGGTTAAATGTACTCTCTTTCCCGATGCGATACTCAAACATGCTCATACTCCGTCAAGTCGTCAATGCCAGCTTCCTCGAATGCTTTCTTCCTCTCCAGGCATGTCGGGCATTTACCACAGTGCTTATCTCCTCCTTTGTAACAGCTCCACGTCCTCTCAAGAGGAACTCCCAGTTTTGCTCCTAGTTGAACTATCTCTCCCTTCGTCGCACCTAAGAAGGGAGCTTCTAATGTGATAGGTTCGTGATGAGCAAGCTCCAGGAGAGTCTTCATCGCATATACATACTCTGCAGTGCAATCAGGATATGGAGCATCTCCTTTGTGTGCTGCGTATGCTACATGTCTCCATCCTAACGACACAGCTAGGTTCGCTGCGTGCAGCAGAAATATACTATTGCGGAAAGGTACTGTCATCGCCTTTGTGTTCTCCGGGGTATACTCTCCTTCTACTACTTTCGTCCATGTCTTCAACCCTGACACTCTCAAAAGGGTGTAAGGCTGATTTAGATTTTTGCAGAGGAGAGAAGCTATGAGCGTCTCCTTGAAATGCATTTGACCATACGAGACGATCAGAGCATGTACTCTGTAGTTGAGAGATCTGAGGTAGTATAGGAGAGTTGTCGAATCTAAACCTCCGGAGAGCAGAACTACATACTTACCCTCTTCTGGTACTTCTATCATCTCCCTTCTCCTAAAAAAGAAAAGGGAGAGGGAGCTCGATGCTCCCTCTCCCTGACATACAGTTTACTTCTTGCTGGCGAGCCGCTGCCGCAACTCTTCGTTTTGCTTCTCCAGCTCCGCGAGCTTCTTTTGCAGCTCTTGGATCTGCTCGGCAGCTTTCGAGACGCGAGCAGGTCGTTCGAGCTGCTGAATAGCGGCATCGTAAGCCTCCTTGCTGATCCGCTTCTCCTCGAGAAGCTTATCTGCAAGGAGACGAGCCGCAAGCCGCGAAGTGGAGACGCCTGTCTCCTGAGCTCTCTGCACTAACGGTTGACGCAGAGGCTCAGGAAGTCTCACTTGGGGGGAGACCAACTGTACATTCTTTTTCTTCTTTTCGGCAGCAGCCTTATCAGCTTCCTTAGCAACAGCTTTGGGATCTGGCATCTTAAATCTCCTTACTAACTAACACCCAACGACCAACCAACCACCAACTACTGACTACTCATCTACACCGGCTTCATCATCTTTCTTCTCTACATCCTCACCTCCTTTCTTCTTCACGTACTCACTCAAAAGCTTCACCATCTCTGTCAGGAAAGTAACCGCCGCTGCCGCTATCATCTGGGGGAGGTATTTACCGAACCAACCTCTTCCCTTTTTCATTGCGCGCTATTATACTCCTGTCTCAAAAAGGGTTCAACAGAAAAGTTTCCTCTCCCTTTCCCATGGAAAGACTAACCACTCTGGTCCAACCTCTTCCGCGGAGAAGGTTGCAACTTTGCAATCCTTCCTGCTGTACATGACCGCTGTCAATCTATACCTATACTTGGACAGGGTCTTACCCGTGTCTGCGATCTCATCTACTATCAAGTCTGCTTCCTTCTCACAACATAGCTGCACTCCTCCCATAGCAAACAACATAAGAGCAACCCAGGATCCGCCTCTCGGGATCCCATATACCTTACACGGTGTAGGAAGATGCTGTCGTATCCACTTATGTATGTCTCGACACCTCTCCCTCACCTCTTCCCAGGTGATGTGTCTCTCCATCTTTCCTCAAAAGATCTTCGAAATCTCGACGCGAAGAGCATCCACCACGAAACAAGCTGCTTCGTCTTTCTCCCTCGCTGCAAAGTACGAGAGCGCCGAAGCTAATACTTCCATACCCTTCGCATGCGAATATACCTTCCCACGCTCTTCCTCAGCAGCTGCTCTCTTCAGACCGTCGTATTCGTGTTGAAGCAGTTGCTTCAGCCGCACAAAGGTATAGAAGTCTGGTAGCAAGGAACATAACTGGTCAACTATCGATCCTATACGCTTGACTCTCTCCTGTAACAGCATCCTGTCTCTCCTCCCTACAGGGAACAAAAAATAGATAACTAGTGGGCGGTATATGCCACACAGGACATATACCGCCCATGTACTCATTTACCGAGCATCAAGCGGGCTCTGTCTATCTCCCAGGCAGTCACCCGCTTGATGCAAACATTGTACGTAGAGTCTTGCGACATCAAATATACTACCGCCTCCGAAACTTTCTCTAAAGCCTCTTCCTTGGAGGCGGCATGAAATGTGTCATATACAACGAAATCGCCACTCTTATCCCCCCGTACTTTGAAAGTGACGATATAAGTGTAACCTTCCCTAGGTAATGCTGCGACAATATCCGGCTTCAACCCGAAAATTTGTTTTGGCTCAGCCATTTTGAATCTCCTTTACTCTCTTCTCTATCCACGCACTTATAAGGTTCACACGACCAGTATCTTCCCTCATCCTGTTCAAGACATTCCTGAGACCGCTGATACGGACCTGCAACTCTTTGTCTTGGCTGTGCTCCTTAGAGAAGCTCTCCAGGAGTACAGCATATACGTACCGTTTTTCAACAGGAATGCTTTCATCCCGGATATCCTCTAACACTGGAGCTATATACCTGTCAAGCATTTCACATCTCCTTCCAACAAAAAATAGATAACTAAGGGGAGCGGTATATGTCACTTCAATATACGACATATACCGCTCCCCGAAAAACTAAACTCTTTCCCTATATGCCCAAGAACGCAGTTTATTCAGCTCAAGCTCTAACGCTTGCTCTACATGCGCGATCGTATCGTCTCCCTCTTGCAGCTCTGCAAGAGCTGCGCCGAGAACTGAAATCTTACGCGCCTTCTCTATCACGGTATTTGCTTTCTCTTTCTGTCCGCGCAGAAGCTCTTCTGCAGCTGCAACAAGCGCATCTTTCTCACTCCGCAATCCAGCAACTATTGCTTCTGCTGCACTATCGTCAGACGAGAAAGCACACAGGTCTCCCACAAGCACTGCTGTTCTCTTCAACCTCTCATCCATCTTTGCTCTCCTTCCCCGTCCCTGTATATACCACGGAGATTAGCTGCCAGGGACGGACAAGCAGCTAATCTCCGTATACGACATTCAGCGGGTAGTGGTATATCCAGCTTCTTGGTATGCGCTGGAGATCTACCAGCTCCTGTTGTAAATGAAAGACCACTTCTTCCCAAATCCTGTCCTTCTTCCATTTCTCTAACTGAGGAAGGAAATCCAGAAGCTCCTTCCCCAGTTTAAGAACTCCTTTTACATCCGGCTTCCTGGCTGCTTCCATTAACTCCTCCCCCTTCTCAGCCAGGAAGCCTTGAACCTTCAAGAGATCCTTGTCCAGAGGGAAATGCGCTCTCGTAGCTAAGATGTCAATTAATACCTTCACTCTCGCACTTTTCTCTAATGCTAACATTTTTTCACCTCCAATATACATTAGAGGAGCTGGCTGATTACTCAGCCAGCTCCTCCTCTTCCACACTTCGGTCGAAGAGATGCTTCTCTTCTTCTAGCATCTCTTCGACTGTCTCCGCCCACTTTACAAAGAACGGTTCCAACCGTTCTAGCAGGCGGTTTTGCCGATCCAAGAACAGTTCAACCTTGTCCAGCAGTTTCTCTAACCTTGCTTCGTCGATCATGATGAGACTCCTTAATTTCTCCGCTCCCATATAAAATACCCGAGGCGATCCAGTTAGCGGGAGCGGAAAACTAACTGGATCGCCTCTTCCTTCTGATATTACTTTATATCCGCGTTTTTTAAAAGGTTTTTAAAAATTTTTTGAAAAAACCGGTTGAGATTTCACCAAAATCTCGCCCGCTTCTGAAAATTCTTTGATATAGATTTTGCCAAAATCTCGCCCCCTCCTATCCGCCTCTCCCCTCCGGGGACCGGCAAAACCCCAGACTGTAACTCCTTATCCTACAAAGCCTTATAACCTTACGCTTCCTTACCTATCCTTACCTCACGCTTTTTCTATAACTCCTTGTTTTACAAAGCTTTACAAAATCCTTACCGATCCTTACCGGTTTGCATAATCTCTATATGTTTTCAAGCCAAAATTCATTAAAAAGTTACATTAAAGCGTAAGGATCCGTAAGGTTTCTATAACTCCTTGTCCTACAAAGACTTACAGAAAACACGTGAGGTAAGAATCCGTAAGGAAGCGTAAGGCTATAACTCCTTATCCTGCAACAGCTTACGCATTCCAGTCCCTTTTTTGAAATCTCCTGTCTATGAAATGGACCGAGGCGTCTTCAAAAACTGGAAGGACTTTTCCAATAAGCGTAAGGATCCGTAAGGTTACTTCTTCTCCAGCATCTTGCGAGCTTTCTCCCCTGTCTCTATCACGGCTCCTCGTAGCCTATCGATCTTAGCCGTCTGGTTCAGGAAAGCACGAGCATCCTCTACAGCTCCAAAGCCCCGAAACTCCGCTACTACTTTGCCGTCCTGGTCCACAATCACAGCAACTTCATCAACCTTTTCCTTAATCCCCATGGTAGTGTCTCCTTAACAATTCTATCACACCTTTAGGGTTACCTTCAAACTCCTCTCCCAGGATATCCAGAGCAATCTTCAAAACCTCTTTTATCTGCGCTATATTCACCTGCTCCTTCTTACCTTCCCTTATAGCAATCGCCCTAGCCAATTCATTCTCGTCTATCCTGTGTTTCTTCTTCAACGTCAGTATTATCATCCCTCAGCCTCCTAAATCTACCGTAGCTATACACCCTGAACAGTCGACATAGCCGACACCAGATCTGTCTAACCCAGGCACCTGACATTGTCCATCCAGATGTCCCGAAGACGAGTTACAAGAGATACCTTCCGCGTCGTCTGTGCTAAAGACGCACACGAGCTCGTCCGTCTCGGACCATCCTTCTATAGTTACCTCCCACGAGCCTGTCCACCTAATACGGAGCTTCCACTCTAACCAGCCGTAACCAGGGCATTCTGTACTGCCCGGCTTGCTCCATCTCCAACAACAGCTCGCCGCGCTGAACGATACGAACTCATAGGTACCTTCAGCTCCTGTGCAGCAGTCTGTGTTGCAGCTGCCGCCTGTGCCGACGCTAACCACTGCATCCGGCTGCTCTCCACCACAAGCTTCACAGGGACAGACACCACAACAGCATTTCGGATCGATAGCTACTTTGCCATCTACCAATAATACTTTACCACTCCATAACTGTACTTCGCCAGCCATCACTCACAAGTCGTAGTATCCGGTACCTCGTTAGCATCTAACAAATGTAATTGCCCATCCTTATAATATGCTATCCCAATATGCTCTTCAGTTCCAGGATCCTTTACTACTCCATTAGTCCGCCTTCTCTCCGGCGTCATGTTCTGCCCCAAGATATCACCATCCAGGCTCTTCACTGTATACTTAAATGTACAAGGATTATTCCCATCTCCATTCTCCCCGTCATCCTTTACAACCTTCACAGGGAAGCACCGAGGCGGTAGCACAAAACTCCCGTAATTGAACAACCCATTAGGAACCTCTACCTTCCTTAAATCCGCCCAGTCCTGTCCCTGTGTAAATGCTCCTCTCTCCGTGATCGTCCAAGTGACATCCACGAAGCCTAATTTTATCAGATCCCAGATCCCCGCTAACTTTACCTTATATCCTCCTCTCCTCATCCGCATGTCCGCTGCAACTTTCTGTAAAGCCTCCCCTTTAACAGCAGCCTTGCTCCATATCAATTTCCCGTCCCCCTGCGTCCTGATCCATGGACTACCATCCTTACCAACCCTGGCTCCATATCCGCATACCTCATTCACTCTAACCTCCCCGCCTCTGACGACTGGCAAGCCGTCAGGTATATGCCCTCCGCCCATCTCCTTCACCTTTACATTCCCTTCCATGTCCACCACCAGAGCCAGACCCAGGCTATACATAACCTCGTCTAAGACATCGTAGATAGGTCTGCCCAAAGCGAGTATATTCCTAGGTCTATACTGCAAGCTCACCTCCACATCAACATCCTCCCCTACCTGTTGCAGTAAGTCTTGTATCACCTCCTGCCAAGTATAATCCGCCTCCGTCTTATAATCATCGCCATCCGGTATCCTGTCCGGCTTATACATATTGTAATTCTTGTCGCAAGGCTTCCACCACTGCACCCTCTTATCTACGAAAACAACATCCCACAGACCGGGCAAAACTTCCTCGGCCTGGTAAACGTAGACATCCTTGATCACCAGGCCTCCTATCTCTAAGTCCCCGGCTTCTCCGAAGAAATCAATATTATTTGCCCTAAACCTCCCGTAAGCCGGGAGAGCTCCGCATCTTGAACGGAAAAAGCCGTCTACCAAAGGTATTCCTTTATACCTAATGCTTAGCATACTTCTTCATCTCCGTAGGAGCATACAGCCCAGACGGTTTCCTTACCAAAATCTTGTACTTCCACTCCGTCCTGTATCCTGCAGGAGTCGGAGAGTGATACTTCACTTCCTTCTCCAATATTACAGCTCCCTCCGCTTCCGCCTCCTTGTCCGCATCCTGCTCCGCATACGGCAAATCAAACAGTTTCGGATGCTCCTTTGTTCCTACCGCCTCTCCTTCTACGAAGAGGTACAGTATAGGCTCTCCTACTTTCTGTGTCACGGCGCCTCCGCCTACACACGGTATTACTACTACTCTCCTATCTTCCCTATACCAGTGACATACCTTCCAGCTTACAATATCCACTTCCTTTTCCTTCTCCTCTTTTCCTCCGGGAGCTCCTCCTTCCTTTCTCCATTCTCCTTGTCCTCTTCCAGCTTTCTTCCCCTCATTTATCAGGTCCGGTGCCGCTTTGCACCAGCCTATAGGTCCTCCATAGTAATACCCGACAACTCCTTTATCCGCTCTCTTCCTCAGCTCCAGGATATATCTCCGCGCACACCTCGCTACTTCATTAAAGACAAATTCCGTCTCCTCGAGAGCGGAAGCGTATTTCAACTCCCCTAACTTCTCCTTTAAAGCCGCAGACGTTAAGCCAAATCTGAAGCCAAACCTGAGAGTGTGGTCATGCACGCTAAAACTTACATTAGCTCTCAGAAGGTATACCGACTTCGAAACTCCAGTGTCCGCTGGATACCCAGCCATCACCTTCTTAGGTATCCAGCCTAACAGGTCTCCAATTTTATACTCCCTCTGCAGTATAGTGTCCGCTGCCAATCTGAGATACCCGTCTATGGATATCTCTCCGGGAACATCCGGTATCGTACCTCGCAGCGTCTCTCCCTGCATACTGACAGATATCGTTACATTACCATCTGAAAAGCCTTCCGGAAGCGGGTAGGATTCGTGTCTATCCACCAGCACGAAAGCCAGAGTAGTACCGTCTTCTCCCATCCTGTAGCTCTGTCTAATCCGCCTCCATCCTTTCGGGATAGGACAGCTCTCGTACGCAACCCTTCTCCACTCATCCGCATCCTTCACCTTGTCTCCTGGTTGTGTCCATATCCGCAGGGTGCCGGTAACCGTCCGCGTAGCGAAGCCAGAAGCATCTATGTCCGTTGACACTGTGTATACCAGATCATACTCCCTCTCTTCCTCCTTTCTATCCGTCTCCAGTTGCCAGGTGATAAGAGCCGCTTTGTTTGCCCAGAACCTTTCTATCGCGAGATGCGTTACAACAGGACCCCATCCTATATCCTCGTCCGGTCCCGCTGTAAAGATCTCTCCACCACTAGGATCTACGTATTCGAACCTTCCCCTGTTCTTCTTCAGTACCTTCTCTGCTTCCTGTATCCGCTTCCATAACTCCTCTTCCGTCGTAGCGAAGATGTATGATCTTACCGTAAGCACATAATGCGTATACCGCAACTTCCTGTGTCCTACTCCTGATAGCACAGGAGTTGCCGCTATCGTGACAGTCGGGTAAGTAAACTGCCACTCATAATACTTTCCGTCTTCATATACCCTGTACGTTACACTGTCCACTCTGTATTCTTCCTCAAGATATAAGCTTCCATATCCAGGTTTCTTCTTACCTCATCCAGGGCGTCCATTACTCTACCGTGTATGTCCTGGACTGCCCTGGATATCGCCTCTGGATCCGCTTTTACATTCACCTGTGTATTCACATGTACCTGCGGACGCACCGGAGGGACGCCTACTCCTTCTCTCCTTTCTTCCTGTCGTTCTCTCCTCTTTACCTCCTCGAGGATAGCCGCGATTATCTCCTCTGGGCTTCCTGCTCTACGAATAAGAGAAGTGTCTACATATCCTACAAGCCTTTCCTCCTCGAGTTCTTTTACAAGCTTCTCGCGCTGTGCTCGGCTGAGCATCCTGAGTCCTCGTAACCCCTCTGTCTCCGTTGCGAATATCAGAGTGGCGCGCAACGTCTTAGCGAGGTCTGGGTACTTCTCGCGGAATGCTTCCCAGAAGAGCCGCTCCTTTGTCCAAATCTCTCTCGCGCGCTCTCCTAGAGGACCCGGGACCTCCGCCCACTCTCTTTGCGTCCTGTTCCATGTCCACAGACGTCTTAGCTGTCTATATACATTTCCGAAATATTCTGCTACCCTGACGCCTACTTCCTCTACCCTCTGTCCGAAGTCAGCGAGGTGCCATCCTACATTCTTGAGGTCATCTATAAGCCTCCCTACAGCTCGGTGCCACCTTATTTCTATCTCCGCTTGTCTCCTCCTGAACTCCATCGCTCGCTCATGCCAAGCACGAGCAGTAGGCTCCAATTCCTCCGCCCACTTCTTTCTTATCTCCGTGGTTAGTCTCCTTTGCTCCAGGCTCATCTGGGCGAAAGCAGGCGACACGTCGCTGAAGGTATTGGTCAGTGTAATAGTCTTCTCTACTAACTGTTTCCCTACCTCTACGAGCCTCTGGGAGACAGCAATGAGAGCGCCTACACCAGCTCCTGCGACAGCTCCAGCCATCCCTGCGAACGGGCCGAAGATGCTTCCTACGCCCAGCCCAGCAGACGCGCCGCTGAGCATAGCCCATCCGCTAGGAATGGCAGCAGACGCGGCAGCGGAAAGGGACTGCCAGATCATTGCCCTTTCCATCCGCCCGTATGGCATATCAGGGTACGGCATTATTCACCTCCGAAGTCTCTATTTACCCCGCCTGTGAACTCTACTACCTTGAGGAGAAATCCTGGTCCTGTCTCCTGTACAGCGCTCTCCTGCATGTATACGAGAGGACGCGCCAGCATATCATCGAGATATTCCCCATCCAGACATGTAATGACCTTCTTCTCTTTCTCCAGGATACTTTCCGTCGTGTCTGACAGTATCCTGTCGTATCTTCCTCCTGCGTCCTTGGGAAGACGTGTGAACAGAGCGACGCCTACTGTAAAAGCTACTCTTACGACACAGCCATTATGATCCAGAACACTGGAGCCTCTGTCTACAACCTGTATCTCGTACTTCTCCATCGTAGGATACACGATAGGAGAAGGCGAGAGGTATATCTTCGCATCCTTTATATTCTGCTTCAAGATATCTACTATCTTGTTCATTATGTTTACCATTCAGGATCCTCCTGCGTCGGCGTGTGTGAAGAGGGAAGTGTCTTCCCATACTGTTCTACCAAGAACTTCTGTATGAAGCCTTCCTCTACAGCACAAACTTCCTTATTCTCCCAGCTTCCGGTGCACGCAGGAGTTACCGTTACTGTAGTGACAGGACCAGCTTCAACGTTTGTTATTCTGTGCCAAGTCTTCTCATCAGGATGCTGTATATATCTTCCTACAGGGAAATCTCCTGCGACATTCCCGGAGAATACCAATTCATAATCATTGGAATCCTCTGTCGCTGTATGCTTCGTATACCTCTTCGCCTGTATACAGACGCCATCCCCTACATTTCCTCCGAATTTGTCTCCTATCCCAAATCCTTTGCTCCCCTCGAGCAAAGCGAAGTATATTCCGTTTACGAGGATCATTTCCGCCATCTGGCATGTATCAAGGTAGACGTGAGCTCCCCCTTGGTTCGCCAGCCTGATGCTCAGGTACGCAGCAGTAGCAAGGTTGGTCGGGGCTTTAGACGTGAAGAAGTGGAGGGTCCAGCCGGTGCTGAGGGAGCTCACGTCTATGTCCAGGTAGTCGTCCGCTATCTTGTTTAGGTTTTCATCCACTAATTCCAGGTAGAGATGTCCGGTAGCTCCTTCTTCCTTCTTTAGCCATATACCCACAACATACCTCTTGTCCGCGGCCATGGAGACTTCCTGGACTAAACGCCAGCTCCCTGTTATAGAGTCTATGCAAGCATCTCCGCGGTGAGCGTCCGTCGACTTCTGGAGGTTTACTCCATACTCTCCTTCCTTCAATGTCCAATTATCCAACTCATCATCCGTCCAAGAATCAAACGTACCATTAGTTAGCATATTTTCATATGCAGTGGAGAGCGTCTCGCTTACATTAGCAGACGTCGCCTGAAAAACGCCGGGAGATGTGCATACTATCCTGATCCAGTCCTCCTTTAAATTCTCCTCTTCCTCCTGTCTGAATACTAAAGAGCCGTCCCCTACATTGTCCGGGTCCGCCTTTACGGTTTCTCCATCCACATCGTCAGGAGCTATCTCCAGCGTCCGTTTCCGGATCGTTTGCCCGTCAATCTCCATAACCGCCGCGAGGCTATCCAGCAGAGCATCGTGCGTGGCGTGTAAATCTTCTTCATACCCTTCCAGCAGAGAATCTATTTCATCAAGGAGGTTTGCGGACACATCTCCCTCTACACCTGTTTCTTCTTTCATCTTCGGAAGCGTCCGCCAAGCATTTACCTCCTCTGTTTGCAGGAAGTTTATCCAGTTATGCCACTTAACCAGCTTCCTCAGAGCGTCGAACAGCTTGTCGTAGTCCAATAACATTTTCTAACGCCCTAACAAAAGCTTCGAGCAGTGTAGATACCTGAAGCTCTCTTATCATGTCGATATTCAACAACAGTCCTACTCTTTCTTTTGCGCTGAGCTCTCCTGGTTTGATCCCGTAATAGTATGCCAGGAGAGCTGCGCTCCGAAAACTTTTTTTAGTTTATCCTCGTGCTGCTTCAAAAACTCCTGCAGCTCCTTCCCTACGGCGAACGCCTGTGCCGGAGTGAGAGGAGCTGGGAGCTTCAGCATCCGCGTCACTGCTTCTGCGACCTCTTTTGGTCCTAGTCCGTCGAGCTTCTGTGCTTCATAGAGAAGCTCTAAGGCGTCGTATTCATATACCTCTCCTCGGAACTTTACCTTGAACGGCGGTATATTTACAGCATCCAGGTCCAACATCATGCGGTCTCCAAGTAACTCGGAACAGTAGAGAATAATTCCCATCTATTGTTTTGCCACTTCGGTATGATAAGGAAGGCGACTGGCACTATGATTTCCGAAGTAGATACCAGTACCAGTTGTCCAGGATCCTGTGGCACGGAGCAGTCCGCCTGCCATACGGAGCCGTCCCTTTCTGTGATCTTCAAAACCTTCCCCACTTCGCTAGCCAGTGTCCCTGGCTCCATAGCGAATAAGCCGCCTATAGCATCCCACATAGCATCTAGTTTCGCAGGCTCCAGCGCTTCGAGATGGCAAGTAGCCGCCTTCCCTGCGAAAATAAAGTCTAAAGGACTGTTCCCTCCTAAGTCGTAGGAGATAGGAGACCATTGCGACGCAGGTGTTATAGTAACACCTGCTCGGCATACTCCCAGATCAAGATCGTTCCACTCTACTTTACACGGTCCTGGTACGTGAAACATCACACGCCTACCTTAGAAAATAGCTCCCAGTGGTCGTCTACCCATTGCGGGATGACGAGGAAGGAGACACCTAGCTGAAATTCCTGCGTTGAGCTGAGCATTATGTTGCTGCTTATCCTGGGTATGGTTTTGTCCGCTACCCAGGAGGGATTTGCGTCTCCGCGGTGGTATATTTCCAGCTTCCCAGCTTCGTCAGAGCCTAGCCGTCCTGGAAGATCAAATTTCAGAAGCTTGTCTATCCAGGGAGCGGCTGCTTTTATCTTGTCCGGCTCCACCAGGACCGTTTCCACTGTGCACTCTTTAGCTGTCAGGAGGAAATCCGCAGGGACGCCTCCTGTGCCATCGTATGTTATAGGCTCCCAGGTGACGGTAGCCCGGATGACAATCCCAGACTTCGTTGCGCCTAGGTCATTTCCTGCCCAGTGAATGGTACACGGTCCTGGTACTATTATGTCTGCCATTCCTCGTCAACTCCTGGTAGCCCGTCGAAGAAGCCTGACCCTAAGTAGTCGTGACCAGGCTCCTCCGGAGAGACGGAAGGGAGGAGCTGCGGCACGTTGTGAAGCTTCATCTCTCCTTCGCGGAGCATCTGTAGCTGCGCTCTCGCCTGGTTGTAGTCATTCGTAACGGCTTGTGTATGCCTGCCAGCTCGTCTCCCTTCCAGCGCATACATTGTCAGTGCGACGCAGATCGCCTTTATCGCGTCGTTGTTTTCCAACTCCTCTTCGGAGTACTGGAGACTGAGCATGTTCTTTACCTCAGCCTCCGCTGACGCGATAAGCGCATTAATTCTGTCCTGCCACTCCTCGCCAGTGTCTCCCTCGTCTTCCGCGAGGCTTCTAACGTACGAGGAGTCGTACCTTTTCATTATGTCATCTATTGTGATCATTCTGCGTCGTTAGCGTCCACCCGTACAGCGTTCTGCCACATTCCAAACCCAGCGCTGTAGATGACGCGTGCTCCGAAGAAGAACTCGTCGTTGAAGAAGGTCATAGCGTCAATGTCGGAGCCCGTCCGCATGATCGTTTGTACCTCTACAGCCTGGAGAGCTTGGAGTGCAGCCTTGTCCTCTTCCGGAATTACATCCGGGAAGTTGACCTTCGGACCGAAGCGTTGGAAGATAAACGGCTGTATCGGAGTATCCACCTTCAGCAGGTAGAACGTTCCCTTCCTGACCGTGCCGCCAGAATCTTTGAAGATCTCTGGACGGTTGATAGCCAGGACCTTCCCAACCTGCTTCAGCATCAAGTTTCCGGTCGCGTTGATCTGAGCAGCCTCGACGGCCGAACGGATGAAGAACCTTGCTTCCGGATGACAGAGGATGATCAAGCTCTCAGGCTCTATGTCGTCGTGCCAAGGCTCTCCTCTGTCGTCTTCAAACTCCGCCATCCGCGCGATAGCTTTGTTGACAGAGATCTGTGCTGCTGCAATAGCATTATCCCTGTCCTCTTTCGTGCTTGCGGATAGCAAGGAGTTGGTCAACAGTCCTTCTACGATGTTGGACTGCTCCACATGGTTCCCGAGGTCATGGGTTGTTGAGAAGAACTTCGAGCCGTCATAGCAAGTGTCGTTGCTTGCTATCAGAGCCCAGATCAGCTTGTCCGGGAAGTTAGCTACGCGAGCCCCCAGAGATTGAACCAGGGTACGGAGCTGTCCTGTTTGGTCAAATTCGAACAGCGTCCGCGGGACCCTGATCCCAGTTGCGTACACCTTGTTGGTGATGGTGTAGGTGTACTCTGAGAAGCCCGCGAGCTTCCTCTCGTCTTTCATCTCCGACAGCGTCGGAAGGGTTGAAATGGCATTATACTTTTCTTCCTTCTTGTCGCTGTCGACGATAGTGCAGAACAGCGGGTACTTCGCTTTTCTCTGTCTCGTGATGAACTCACGAGCGAAGATTCCGCGCACGCCACGTTCTATAACATTCATGTCAAATGCTATCATCTTCCTACCTCCCTATTATTCATGCGTGAATGTGTTGACACGAACTCGCACCTTCGTAGTGGAGATGTGCTCCACGACATAGCCGATCAAGACGTCGTTGTCCGTCTTGTCAGCAGTATTGACCGTCTCGTCGGCTGTTGCGGTCTGTTTCGTTGCAAGGTAGACCGCGACACCGTTCATGGACGGTACAGTCTTTTCTTCCTCGAGCAGCATCTCGAAGTCACCGCGTGTGCGGACGCGGATCCACTTATCTCCAGCATCTCCGTCATTTTTGACGTGCTCTTCAGCGATACCGGCGAAGACGAGGCCTGCTGCGTCATCTCCTGCTACCGCGTAGCCGTCTGTGTTGATGCAGACGCATGTACCTCTGAAGATTTCTTCGTCGGCAGCCACAGGAAGAGCGACAATGTCGCCTTTTAGCTTTACACTAACCTCTTTGTTTCCACCAGCCATCTTCTACTCTCCTTAATCGTAATCGCTCGTAGCGACCCTTGCAGGTCTGTCTTGGAAGTCTACATATACGCCGTCTTCTTCAACTTCGGTTATCCTGCCGACGACTATCTTAGCGACAGCCGTCGACGGAAGCTGTACGGACTCATCGTCCGCTACGCAAGCTAACTTGCCTACCCAGTTCTGGGAGGGATTGGCCGCTGACCTCTTGTACTTGAGGTCGTTCCTTGCTCTGACCTCCCCTCCCGGCTTCCCTTCCTCCAGTGCCACGCCTACGACGACAGGATGACCTTCGTCGCTGTCCGTAGCCGGGTAGGCTAAGCCGTCATCTAAGTGTACGGCTACGGTGGCTCCACGCCAGATGTGCTGGGAGCCGACCTTGTAGGTCTGGATGTTGCCGCACTTAGCGGTGAGCGTTGAGCCTATGTTTCCGGTAAGCATTATGCGCTCCTAAAGCTAGGTCCGTTTCTAACCCACGCAGCTGCTTGCAGATCTTCAGGCGTTACGCCCATAGCCTCGTACACCTCTTTGTTTCTCTCGTAGTCAGACTCGGCTTCTTCTATCGCTTCACCAATCTCGTAAGACTGTACCCTATCGGGCGTCTTCCCGAGAGGAATACGAGGCTGTCTCTCAAGCAGCTGCATGTATTGTTCTGCTTGCTCTTCTGTGAGCGACATGAGGTAATCCACTGTCGCCTCGATGTCGCCAACAGGATAGCCTTGTGCTTTCTTCTCCTTCAAGTAGCTTTCGTAATGTTCGCGTCGGCGAGCCGCTTTCTGGAGCTCGTTGGCTCTCTCGAGCTTCTCAACCTTGCGTTGTAACTCATAATTCACAGGATCCTCAAAGAGCTCACTGGCCTCAATTCCTTCGGCCGTTTCACGCGGCTCCAGTTCCTCAATCAGGTCAGTCTCCGGCTCGCCTACCGGGTTCTCCAGGCCTGTCTCCTCGTCAGCCTCTTCCCCTACATCCTCAGGGTTTATCTTGAGGTTAGGATTCACAGGTTTAGGAGACGAGGGCAAGTCTTCTGGAGAATCCGGCGCGGTAGGGACCACGACACCTACCTCATTTCCGTCATAGTCGAGGACCTGACCGGTCTCCATGTCGAGGTAGAATTCCGGATAGTCTTCTTCGTAGTATTCCGGAATCTCGTCTAACTCATGCCGCTGTCTTCTCTCTGCAGCGCCTCTCATCCTTCCGGCGAGGAATGCTGCTGTTGGGATAGGGGCCGCGAGTGTTGCTGCGCCTAAGCCAATAGCACGCGCTACTCTTCCGATACCGCGACTTCTCGATAGTCCCTTTTTCCTTCCTACATACCTTCCGGCGATGTAAGAAGCAGGGACAGAACCTGCTAGCGCGCCTACTGTTCCTAGAATAGCTGCTTTCTGTTTTGTAGAGAGGAAATCCCAAAAAGCAGGATGAACGCCAGCAACTCTGAGTGTCGCCCGGCCTACTCCTCTTCCTGCTGCGCGGCCAGCAGCTGCAACGCCTCTACCGGCAGCTGCAGCACCTCCGCCGATTTTACGGCCGGTCCAGGCAGCTCCTCGTCCTATTCCTCTTCCAGCTGCCGCGACGCCTCGTCCTACGGCTTTTGCTCCTCGGGAAATTCCTCGTCCTGTTGCTCTCGCAGCACGTTTAATAGCTGACCAGACTGCACGCGGCCAGGCATAGTATACACCGTCCTCGCCGATAGTGTATACTTCGCCTGTAACAGGATCTTCGAAGAATTCCAGCTCGTCGCCGTATTCTTCGTACAGCTCGTACGCTTCGTCCGGCGTCAGCTCGTAGACTTCCACTCCCTCATCTTCTGCGAGAGCGTCCTCTACAGCTTGACGTGCCGCTTCGTACGCAATAGTTGCCGTCCTTTCGTCAAATTCCTCTTTGTTTTCCATCTCATCACTCTCCTCATAAGGTATCCACACCGACTTCTCCTTGTGACTATACCTCATCTGGGGCAGCGCAAAGTGAGGAGCAGTTCCTCCAAGAAGCGCTACCGCCAGTATCCTACGCGACTTTGGCAACACCTCCACGGAGCGACTTGGATAAGCGTTCTTGAGTATCTTCTCTTTGTACTCCGCGGGGATGTGTACCAGATCAGCATACAGAATTCCTTTTTTCTCGTCATACTTCAGGTTGTCAACGAAACCGATAGCTTCTTTCTCTCCTAGGTGCTTCCTGTTGTGCCCAATGATGACAACAGGAAGCCAGTCATTCTCCTTGTCCTTCTGGTGGTTGCGGATAGCATCCCGCATCCACTGGTCGTCACAAATATAGCCTCTATCAGTATGCGTCTTGAAGATGGGTACTTCCTTTATCGTGAAGAAGTACCCGCCGTCTTCAGGTTCAATCTTGAACTTCATTTCCCTTCCTCCTGCCCTCGAATATAAATGTTTCGGAAGCAGGGTTCAAGGATTTTATAGCGGAGCTCCTCTCAAAGTTAGCTCCGCTTCTATTCGTGCTGCCTGTTTCTTCAGCTCCTTCTGAACAGCCGGGTCCTTCTCTACTGCCGCTCTCTGCAGCAGTTTCTTGCGCATTGCTCTTAGCTGTACATTCGGATAGCTTTGCAGGAAGTCGAAGAAGCCTTGTCTCGTCACAGGAGTATGTCCTACCATCAGAGACGGCATCGGCAATTCTCCTTGCAGAGCTGCAAGGGTCTGGATAGCCATCTGCCTCTTTATCGCTGGTAGAGCTTCCATTTGGAGGGATTTCTTTATCAGACCTAGCTTCCTCTTCAGTCTGTTCCAAAAATACCTCCACCGAGAGTAGATAGGATGCGCTTTTATCCACTCCCGGCCGGCTTCTTCGCCTTCCGCGTAGCACAGAATTTCGTATCTCTTCAGAGGTTGGAATCCCACCATCTCCCATTCCTCCGGCGATACATCCTTTAGCGTGGGTCTGTGGCGTCCTGTGAGCTTCTTCTTAAGCTCCGCTGGAGTGACAACGCCCAGGTACCGCGATGTCCGCCCGGGTGTCCAGGGAGCTACCGTCAGCGCTTGTGCGAGAGCGTCTATGTCCGACAGACCCATCTTCTTCAGTTCTATGTACAATCTCCTTGCGTTCCAGCCAGGAGGTATCTTGCCGAAGCCTTTCGGTATCTCAATCTCCTTCTCGTACTGAGCTGTCTCAGGAGCAGCTTCCCGCCACAGCTCAGTACCAGGGGAAATTTCTCGTAGGATAGAGCGCCAGGTTCTGGCTCTTATCTTCGGCGAAGTATTCGCCCTGACGGCTCGCTTTATCTTCTGCAAAGAGATTTTGTCCGGGTCTATTGTCACATCCGTGCTCTTCGGATACCACGGCTTTCCTCTTCCGCACATCCTTGCGACGTGCGAGAGGATTGCCAAATCACCGGCAGCCTTCGACTTCTCCACAGGACTGGTAGCTGTCGCGAACCTCCTCAATGCCTCCGCGTACGCGTCTGGCCAGTCCTTCGGCAGTGTGAGGGAGTACCTCATAGGAACAGCTTCTGGAATATCCACTTGCACTCCTCTCTTCTCCAATTCATCCGCTACCGCGAAGAGTTTCTTTCTTATGTCTATACTTTCCCTCCCTCTTCCTTGCCGCGCTAACTTTAGCTGCCGCAGTAGCATCGCAAAATAGCCTTTGAGTTTCTCTGTGTCAACATCTTCGTACTGGTACTGTCTGAGGTGCTTCCACTCCCTCTCCCTGTTCTCCGCTTTCTTCCTTATCGCCCTGCTCAGGGTGCTGAGACTCATTTTTGTAGTATCTATCTCCGGATACCTCCCGTCGACAGGCTCAGGTATCCAGCACCCGCCTCTCCCTGTCCTGAACAGCGCAGCGTCGAGCTCTCGTAGGAGCTTGATCGCTTTCTTCGCTTCAGGGTCGTCAGCATCCCGCCCGCTCAAAACCTGGAGAGAGGAGAGGTACAGTCTCTTCCATTCCGGGTCTAGCTCTGGTGGTTTTGGTATCTTGACTTTCATACTCTCCTCGCTATTCCATAGGAGATAGCTTTCTCAACTATCTCGTGCTGCACTTTCAGGACTTCTTTCATCTTCACTCCGCATTTGCTGCAAGTGGGCTGCTTTAGTGCCATGGTCGTATGGCCGCATCTTGGGCACACCCACTTCACAGGATGTTTCCTTTCCGGCAGTTTCTTCCCTTTAGGTGTGTGCTCTTCCCATCTCTTCGCCATCTCTGGGTGATGCAGCCACATCCAGCGTCTCTGAGCTTCGCTTACGAAAGGGTACATCTCTACCCTTTCCTGGTTCTCGTAGTAAGGTCCGTACCCGCGTTCCATTGCCTCTACGCTCGGCGGTTCTGGGAACAAGGTCCTTCCTTTCATTTTGGCTGCTGCTGTTGTTGCTCCGAGGACGCCTACGCCTACACCTACTCTTCTCAGCAACCTCCTTCTCCTCTGTGCAAGGAGACGTCTTGCGGTTAGACGCGCCGCTCTCATTGCAGGAGGTCTTGCAGCTCCTGTGAAGCCTTTCGTGGCGCTCATAACCGCCTCGCGTATGGGCTTCTTGCGCATCGCGCCTGCGCCTTTTAGCCATAAGCGAAATCTTCGGAAGGGTCTCATTTCAGCACTCCTCTGTCATTGCTCGTCTGCGATGCTACCAGATAGCCGCCTCCAAAACCTGCTGGAGCGGCCAGAGGAATTACCTTTTTCCATCTCCTGGCACTCCGCTCCAAGGACTCCGCGGACCTAGCCGCTTCTTCGGCCAACCTCTCCGCGTGCATTGTGCGGAATGCTCTGCGGAGCGGTCCAGCAGCTTCCTTGACCTCGCGTGCTGCCTGTTTCTGCAAGCGTCTTGCTTCTCTTATCAGCCTCCTCAATTCCTCTCCTGTCGGTTTCCTACCGAGCTTCTTTAAAGCTCTCCTTACCTGCGCCTTCCAGAAGGGAGTTAACCGATACTTTTCCGTAGCTGCTCCAGCTGCAGCAGACGGCACGAAGACTGCCGCCGCGCCAAGCATGGCTTTTCTCCTTGCTTTGGCCGCCCTCTCTGCAGCTTCTCTTGTCGCTTTCAGGAATTTCCCAGCAGCTCTCCGAGATTCGCGACGAGCAGCATCCCGAATAGCCCAGAAACCCCATCCAGCTCTTTTCCACTCCCGGAAGAGACGCCTGGCAGCTTCCCTTCCTTCGGGCGTAGGTCCGAACTTAGCGTGTCTTGCTAACGCCCTTCTCAATATCCTTCTGGCGGCTTGGCTTAGTTCCTTTTCTGTCATTCTTCTTCACCTATGAGACTTTCGAGAATTGTTCTTCCGAAGCGCGGCTGCTGTCCAAGGGCTCCCTCTGGAAGATCTATGCCGGCCTCTCTCAATATCTTCCTTCCGATCCGCAGTCTCTCCCGTCTTCTTCCTGCGAGGTATCCGCCAGCAGCTCCAGCTACTGCAGAAGGAGCAATTATCCCCAGGACTTTGAGGATGTCTTTTTTCTTCAAGGAGTAGCACTTCTGCGCCTCAGGATCTAGGACTCTTTCGAGGTATTTGGGCATAGGAATGAGGGAGGCTATAGGTCCCTTTTTCCTCACGTAGGGAAGACCTTCCCATATACCTGACGAGAGAGCATACTGTCTTCTCTCTGCAAGGCGCTTAGCGACCCTGTAACCGCCGTAGACGCCTGCACCTGTAATCAGACCTTTCGCAGCTGCAGCGGCAGCTTCTTTTCCGGCTTTCTTGATCAGCTTTTTCGCCAGTCGTCTACGCAGTCTTCTCGCTATAAATTTCGGGAGCTTAGCATACCGTAGAGCATATTCCTTTGAAGCTCTGCCCGCTATGAATCCTGCACCCGCTGCTAGCGGGAGAGCCACTTTCGGTTTCCGTAAGGTAGCCCATAGACGTCTTGTCCAGGGAACGCGTCTTGTTAGACGCGGCACTCTTGCTAATGCTGTAGTTCTCGCTAATACTGGTAGTGCGTATCTATGCATGCTTCTTTCTCCTTATTTTTCGTCCCACTACTGCTCCAGCGATATATAGGGGTACCGCCGACGCGAGAGCTATCTTGAAGCCACGAGGGATTATCTTCTTTTGTGCTAGTCTGAGGTTGATACCTAGCCCGCGTATAGTATTTATTTCTTTTGTGAAAGGCGCCGCATACTTCTTTGTTTTTGTCGTAAGTGCGCCGAGAGCTACCCCGCTGACGAAAGCGGCGGGAGGGGTCAAAGCTGATATAATTTTCCCTCGTTTATTCAGCACCCACCTCTTTTCGTGGCGTAGCCATCTCAGTTCCTGTGCTATCCTTCTCCTGTATGCAGGGTCTCTCAGCAGAGGTAGGATTTTGCCTTTCGTTCTGCCTATTTCTATAGCGAGTATTCGCTTTGCCCACTTTCTCGACGGTTTCAGTGCATATTTTTCCTTCCGGGCACCTATGCGTGCGCCTATGGCGACGGAAGCAGAAGGTGCTAACAAGGTGAAAAGCGGGTGGAGCACGACGCGCGCGAGACGGGACCTCCATATCATATCCCTGTACATTCGCCGCCCGCGCTCCCAAGCTTTTAAAGTCGAAGCAGCGCGAGAATAGTGTTGCGTTCTTCTTCTTCTCCCGCGCTTTCCTGCAACGTACCCGAGAGCTGCAAACGGAACCGTGCGGACAGCTCCTTGCGCTATGATCCAAGGATATGGTAAGTTTTCCTTCACAAATCTATGCATAGGGCGAAGTGCCCGCAAAGCATCCGCTAGCTTCTTGCGGTATGCTGACTTTGGTCTAACAACTTTTATAATTGCACTACTCACCGATAGCCTCCTTCACCTTTCTCTTCAATCTCTTGGAGCCTAGGATGTAGCCTGCGGGACCTGCGGTCAACGCAGCAGCAACCGCAGCAGCTATCGCTGCTCTCTGCTTCGGTGTTATCTTGATCTTCCATGCTTTGTTCCAGGAATACTGCTGCGGGTAGTACTGCGGCCGCTTCCTGGGCATGAACTCTGAAATCATCTGCCCTGCGAAGAGAACATTGGCTGCTGTCCCTGCGTGCTTTCCTACCTTGCTCCACGTCGATAGGAACTTAGGGCTTTTGAGGAACCTCAGCGCTGTTCCTAACTGATACTGCTCCTGTGGGAACCACCTCTCCCTCTTCACCAGAGACTTCGTGAGATAACCGGCTTCCGCTAAATTGACAGCTGGTCCAAGATATTTCCATCCCAGCTTCAGAGCAGCGGGGAGAGAATATTCTCTCGGCGGCTCCACATAAATCCTCTGGTCCGGCAAAATGTATTTCCTTGACCTAATTCCTGCGACATACCCTAAGGTGAAGAGAAGGAGGGCTCTTGCACTTCTCAGCGCGGTCCTGTTAATGGCTTGGGACAGTCTCTGCTGCAACTCCTTTAGGAAAGCCGGAGAGAAAGTAGCTCCATACTTCTCTATCGTGTCCATCATCGCCATGTAGGCGCCGAGGGGCTTTCTCCCAATCTCCTCTGTGTCGACCTGTACGTCAGGTATCTTCCCTAAGAGCTTTATCCAGAACCAGGTCGCGAGACCCGCCAAAGGGGCTTTTATAAGAGCCGCTTCCGCTATCTCCTTGCCTAGATACTTCGCTGATCTCTTAACTCCTTCCAGCGAGTATTTCTTCCCCATAATCTTTCTCCCAAGGTATGCGCCTGCTAATGTAGGAGGAACTACCATCCCAACAGGGAGGCGTTTCTCGGCAAGACGATGACTGCGTCTCCACGCTTTTATAGCAGCAGCTTCCAACTGTCTCCATACAGAGCCGCGCGCAGCATATTTCTGCTTCTTCCACAGCTTGGGGGCTAAGTAGAGCCCAAGAAGAGTACCTAAAGGAACATTCAGAGCAGCCAGCTTCCCGGCAGTTTTTGCCGCTGCAGCGCCAGTTACTGCTGCTCCTTTTGCCATCAAGCCTATTCCTTTTGCTATACTCATTATTTACTCCTTGTCCATACAGGGACTAGCTTCATGACCCTTCTATAGCCTCTTCTTCTCACAGCATTCCACGCAGCTATTGCAGCTATCTTCTTGGACTCCTGAGGGGTCATCTTCCCTTCTCTTATCAGCTTCTCGTGTTTCTTTCTGTGCCGTCTATATGTCTCCTGCAGTATTCTATTCACCTCCGGCGGAGCATTCTTCACCAAAGGGTATATGTAGTATCCGCCTTTCGGCTTCTTGCCTGTAGCAATCCTGTACAGCTCCTCGGAGGTATAGCCGCCTTTCCCGCCGTAGATACGGGAGAGGAACTGCATCTGTACCTGGAAGGGAACTTTATGCTGTCTCAGCTCCTTCAGGTACTCTCTGATGTACTTCGGGTCGTATTCCTTCCTCTTCTTCGAGCTTCTTCCGGGCATCTTTCACAAGATCCAGCATTGACTTCTCGCCAGGACCAGGCGCACGCAATCCAGTAGCCGCCCTTACCTGCGCTTCGCTTACATCCAAGCCTAAATCCAGTGCCATCTGAACTGTCTGTAAGAAAGCCGCGGTGTCTAACGTCGCGCTCTCCTTAAACCGGAACCTGGGGTAGTAGTCTTCCTTCAGCTGCGGATAGTTGAGCTGTATATCCCACCTTACCAAGGTCCTGGTGAGAGTCTCTTCTACCTTTTTTCTATCCAGCGCGCTTATTCTTGCGAAAACGGAAGCATGCACGCGCGCGGCGGCATACGAGCCGACAGCAGGCATCTCTGTCATCAGCTCTTGGAACAGGATTGTCCTGGTAATCAGCTTATCAATATACTCTATAAAGCTGGTGAAGAGAGCAGGCTGTCCTACAAGCCTCAGGATATCGACAGCCATGTCTCCTTTCTTCCCAGGTATTCCTACCACGGAGTCATTTTGCAAAGCGGTCAGGATAGAAGCCATCTTCTTAGCCATCAAGGTGTTTTGCGCTCCGGAGTAGAAGATCTTCACAGGAGACGCATTCCGCTCCATCGCTTTCATGTAATATCTTAGAGCCATCATCTTGAAGTAGAAGTAGTGGTAGAGCGGAGTGTCAGCTAAGCCTCTTCCGTAGTAGGAGTATCCGATAGTGTGAGGCTTCTGCCAGGAGCCGTCCGCAAGGTTCACTACATGTACAATGAATTTGTAAGGCGGAACATATTCACCTTGCCACTTCCCCGGCTGCTTTAGTTTTAGTCTCCCGTCTTTGTCGAAGAGGATTCTATCCTTGTTCACCGGGAAGTGGTCTTTCACGATGTAGAGATCCTTATCCTTGTCGTAGGTCCAGACTATCTCATTCACAGACACTCCCGGTAGGAGAGCGTCCATGATATTATCGATCAACTCCTCAAAACGAGGTGCTCTCTTCAGTCTCTTGTTGCATTCGTTGGCGATCCGCCGTGCCATTTCATCCTGCTCCATCCCTTCAGGAGGAGCTATGTGCCATTCCAGGGAAGATACCGCGCTCTTCCGAACTCCCAAGCAGTAATAGATTTGAGGATCCCGGAGCATCCTTTCGTAGACCTTTGGATCCTTCTTGAGGGCGAAGTCCGGGTCCTCTACAACATTCTTTACTAGAGTATGGAAGAGCTTGTCGACACCTGCATACCGCTCAAAGAGGAAGTTCGGGTTCTGCAGGTAGAAGCCGTGCGGGTCCGTTATAGGCCTGCTCGGCGTCTCTCCTACAATGGTCCTCGTTAGAAATTCTTGACGGACCTTGTCATAATTGTCCAGGACTGGATGCTTCTTGTTCATCGCGGTATCTCTATCAAATCATCGAAGTCGACTATCTCCGGCTCTTCTTCTCTTACGAACTGAGGCTCAGTCACTCTCGGCACCTCAGGAGTTTGCCGCATCTCCATCCAACAAGCCATCCGGACGCAGTCGCACGTATCATCATTCTCCTTCACAGGCTGCTCCTTTTGTACGTCCGGCTTCGCTCTATATGACGGTATCTCCAATCTCGCGTGCTTGCACTCTTCTGTAATGTAAAATCTCCGCTGGGAGATAAGCGTTTGCACTAACAGGATACTCTCCATTACCTTCTTCTCCGCAGGGATGCAGGAGAAGCCAATATGCTTATCTCCGTCCTGTGCGTTGGCTATCTCCGCCCTCGCTTGCGCGTCGTGGTCTGTTATTGCGAATGCAGGGCGCGGGTAGCCTAATCTTATGTGCTCCTCCTCTTTATCATAAATGTTCTTGCAGTGTTCACGAATTATTTTCTGCTTCTCGTAATATTCGTCGAAAAATACTATGGAGTAGCCATCCGTAGCATACCACATACACACGAAAGGATGCTCATAGCCGAAGTCTATGACCTTCCCGAAGTGCCAGGCTGCTGGAGGTCCTTGCAGTACCTGGCCTATGCAGCTCTTGTCTTTCAGGACCATGCCGCCTCTCTCGTAAGGTCTCAGGTCGAAGTTCGCCCAGTACGCTCCAGTGAATGTGACGAATTCTCCCAGGACGAAGCGTCTGTAGTATAAGGAGCCAACTTCGTAGGATAGCTCCATATCCTTTAGGTATTCCTCATCCAGGAAGGTATTCTCGTAGGAAGATGCCTGGACGAGACCATACCTGTCCGGATACTCCTTCGCTAACTCGACGAAATAGTGGTATGTCCAATGCGTGGGTCCTGCTGGGTTCCCGACACAGAAGCCGTGGTGAGACCTATTCGGTCTCCTAAGCCTTCCCTGGAGCATCCTGTAGACGTCTAAGTCTACCTCTCCGACCTCGTCCAAAGCGAACCAACTTAACTCCAAATTTGTTAGCCTTCCCGGAGCGTCGAGGGTACGGAACAGGATCTCCGTACCGTTCTGCATTATAACCTTGTTCTCCGACTTTATGAAGCTCTTTATCCACTCCGGCGGACACAACTCGAAGAACTTCCTCTGCGTTGTGTCCATCAGAAGACGGTATGTCGGAGCTCCTACCAGGCCTAGGCTCGGTCTTTGCGCCTCCCTTAATATCTGCAAGACCAAGACATGCGTCTTCCCAGACCCGTACCCGCCAATATACGCGGGAAACGGGATCCTGTCACACAGCTGCATAAACTCCAGCTGCTTAGGGAGGTACTTATAGACTATCTCACGAGCCATTTCCAGCCTTTGCTCAGGACAAAGGTCACTATCGCTCCGAGAAGCGCAAGCTCCACCATCCAGTGATGCTTCAGATGATTTTTAAGAAGCTGCTCCACGAAGTCGAGCTTTGTTTCTATCCTGACCAGCTTATCCTTAATCGTTTCCCGCATTGGTGTCCCTCCTGTGATGCCATTTATCGATCAAAGCACCAATGAACAGGAACAGGAGAGAAGCGACGCCTTCGGCAATCGCCGTCGCAGCATCCTGTGCCTGTGCCGCGGAAACGCCTAACTTAGCGCACAAAGCAGACAACCCGTAAAGGATTACTCTGGTAATGATCTTAACTGTAGGTTTCCTGTACCATTCCATCTTCTTCACTCCTTAAACAACCGCTGCCGCGACGGCTTGCACTACGAGGGAAGCCATCGCTGCCGCAGCGGTCTTCGCCATATTTCTCCTTCTATACTCCTCGATAGCAAGCTTCTCGGCTTCTTCTGCGCTCTTCTCCAGTAACTCCAGGAGCCTGTCATTGCCGCAGCTCGTCCAGTAGATGCGCATTACTTCCCTCTCTTGTCCTGCCTGCGCGGCTTCGAGGATCTGCAGCATTGCTTCTACTGATAGCTTCTCCAACTCCTTCTTGTGAGTTATAATGAAGTACTTGACTTCCCCTTTAAGCCTCTCCGCTAACTTATCCCAGTTAACTTCCATTTGGCTTCCTCCCGTGCACCGCATCGTCAAGCGCCTTCAGAAATTTTGCATTACTCTTCAGAGCATCCACCATCTGTTCTTTCGACAACTTACCTTCCTCTGCCCTGTCCGCCAGGATCTTAGTGATCGTCGCATGCTGGTGGATTGCAGACTTCCACTCAGGCGAGGCGACTATCGTGCACCCGGACAGGAACAAACAGAGGATTAAAATGGTTAAAAGTTTCTTCATCTCCTCTCTCCTTACTTCCATACCTTACCAACAGGCAAGGGCGGTCTGACCGGCTTACCGCCTACATACAACTCATCTAAATCTACTACAAAGCCTGGGCAGGAGTAAGCGGTAACTCCGAACTTAAGCTCCTCTATCAAATCTACTGCTCCATAGTTGGAGAGATTATCAAGATAGTCTGTCTCTGACACTCCATCAATCCAAGCGCGACATCCGCCATCTTCCGCTCCATCTGCCGACGCTCTCCATACAGCGATATTTATCCAGTGTGGCTCTCCAGTTATTACTGCATCTACAACTTTGCCTGTAGCTGAGCCGCCGTCATTCATCGCAAGATGCCACAGCTTCCCTTCGGGGAGCAAGTAGAGAGTATACGACCAACTCCAATTGTCATCTTTAAACTCGAGGAGACGGACGATGTGCTCTGGATTTTCAGGAAACCGTAGAGCGAACGAGAAGTAGATTGTTTCCTGTGGGGCTATTTCCTTGTTCAGCTCCTGCCACAGATATCCGCATCTATAATTCGTATAGCAGGTAACACGCAAACCATAAGCGCCTCTGTGCGGGTAGGCTGCGTCTTTCGTCCTCTCCATGAAGATACCGTCATCAGCCCACCAGCCGTCCCAATCAGAGAAGTTTGCCGCTTCGATACTGGAGCGGAAGAGTGTCATTCCGCGCCTCCTTAGCATGTTCTATCTGCTTCTGTAGACTTTTCAGTGCTTTCTCGTCATCGTCGGTGTTGACAGCAGCCTTCCAGTCCTCTCCTCGGTAGCATCTCACCTGCCTCCCTTGGTAGACAAGGCTGCACGCAACAGTACCTACTGTAACCTTCTTTATCGGCTTCAGCTTCCCTTCCCGAAGCTGTTTTAGTAGCTCTCGCATTTATTCTCTCCATTACTGCGTGCCGAGGTTCATTCCATCTCTCCCGACGACACGCCAACGGCGAACCCCGCCATACTCTATCGCCACCAGCTCTATACACGAGCCGTCTTTGTCTGAAGTAATTTGGTTTTCTCCTGCTGTGCTAATAGCAGAGTTGCAATTAATAGTCAAATCGCCATCCCATTTCTTGTGCACAATAAGTAACTTCCTCCCCGCTTCTGGCGGGTCTGGTAAGGTTACTGTCTTGCCTCCTGGCG
>Ga0116200_10000004_pt1 | contig 48179 bp, 68 predicted proteins | sample Mar14436cmmetaG_FD_94478 | JGI IMG/M metagenome (GOLD analysis project Ga0116200, IMG submission 94478) | Marine hydrothermal vent microbial communities from Guaymas Basin, Gulf of California to study Microbial Dark Matter (Phase II) - Marker... ... | reverse complement strand
TAACCGGCCTGTGCGATGTTCACGGCGTAATTGAGCATTAGGGCTGTTTTACCGTGAGAAGGTCGTCCGGCGATAATGACGAATTCACCCCGCGAGAAACCGCCCAGGGTTTCATCGTAAAGGGCGAAACCTGAAGGTATGCCCATCAATTCGCCCGAAGCTCTGAAGTCGAGCAGTTTCATCATGTCCTTCGCGATCGATTTCACCGAGTTATCCTCATCGCGCGTCTGCAGCTCCGACCACTGATCTATAAATCGCTGCGCGGCCTCATCTGGATCATCACCCTCTTTCAAAGCCGAGATCAGCATGCTTGCCGAATGAAGCAGTTTGCGGCGTTTGTACATCTCCAGGACAACCCGCGCATGGTATTTTGCGTTCTCAGGCGCCACTAACTCCTGAACGATCTCATACAGGGGTATCGCAAAGTTCTTTATGCCCATCCGCTGCAGCTCCACACCTACCGATACGGGATCGATCGGTTTGGAGGATTTGAGATTGTTTAAAATGGCCTGGTATACCTGCTGGTGGAATGCAAGATAGAACACTTTGGGATTGTCGCCTATCACCCGTAATAGATCAGGTGCATACTGCGGCTCGGTCATGATGGTCGCCAGCACAGATCTTTCGGATTCAATGTTGCACAGATCCATCCTCACACCTCCCCTATCGCCTGCGCACACGTGAAACAGAGATAACCCCTCGAAGTTCTGACGCCGGTCTCGATCTCCACACCGCATAGCTCACACGTTCTGTTCTTGTGAAGGCCTTTTCTCCTGAGCACCACCGCATAATAACGCAAGTCCGTCGGTATATCCTCACCACGCATCCTCCTTCTGCGAACCACTTCATAAATCGCATCGGCAACCCTGTTGGGATCAAGGTCAGCATCACGCCAGTTCGCTATGATCGACAGCTCTCGACTTGAGAATGCAGCTTTGTTCAACAGTTCAGCCAGCCACGCTGTGAAATCCGACCAGTCGAAGTTGAACGATTTGCCTTCAGCACGTTCGTCTTCTTCATGATACAAAGCGAGCGCAGCGCGTGTCAATGCATATTCGCCATCATGGTTCACGATGTAACCCTTCTCCAGAAGCGCGTTGAGAATTTTCTGGATCGGAATGCCCAAAGTCCTTAGGCGTGTAGATAAGGTCTTCAATGAGGCACTCTTTAATGCTTTCAAACAAGCTATCAAGCAACGCTCTTCTAGCGTTAGCGGAGCGTTTGCTAGGGGCAACACCAAATATCTCATCACTGTCCTCCTCCATGCCCATTAGATCTGCCAATACGGCTCTGAGAGATGTGCGGCGGACTTTCAGAATTCTGCGGGCACATTCGAGGCCGTAAGCGATCAGTTTCGTCCTCAGAGCCGGCGTAGCATAAACGAACAGCGCCTCCAGCAGGTTTACAACCGGATCAGGTTCCCTGAACCCGGCGTTCCTGCACGCTGCTTTGAATTTAGTCGCTATTCTGGGCTCCAATCTGTAAACACGCGCACCGATATATTCACTCATCATGCATCCGGGTGAAATCGAGGATCAGAGAGGAGATGAGTAAATCGTAAATCTGTTTCGCCAGCTTGTAATCGAACCTAACCCTGGCCCTGAGGGCAAGCTCGTATGCGATCAGGATTCGCAATCTAATACGCTGAAGTTCATCAAACCCCAGCTTGGCTAATTCGGATTGGAGGTCGCGCAATTCGTTTAAATCGCGGTGAAACCGAATAGGTCGTTTCATCAGCTCATCGAACGCGGTGGATTTATCGGGTACTGTAATCGTCTTCGTCGCTGTTCTGGGTGAGTAATTCACGCAAATCATCACAGTCGCGAAGCCAAATATAGCTGGTAGGATCAATACAATAACCCAAAATTTTGACGCTGAGGTACGGTTCTTCATCTTCATCGAGTTTCACCTCATAATCATGTTTTGCGATCAATCCGACTTCACGGAGCCGGAATAGGATTTCTTCTAGGAACGAATAAAATGATCGTATAGCCATCGATGAAGGTTAAGTGTGAAGTTTTGATGTTCCCTCTTGAGAACGCCATAATTGTGCATGCTTACCCAGGGGATCGCGCGGCCTTCTATTATGGAGTTATCTATACGTGGCAAGCGCGTCTTTTCACAGCGAAAGAAAACGAAATCGGGTATAGTCAGCCAGCCCAGATCTATACCGCCCACCAGACAGCCCGTTGCAGCTGCTTCTACTATATGGCTGCCAGCTAAAGGTGTGAGTACTAAATCACAATGCGCCAAAACCTTGCCCATGTCGCCCCAGAATATCTCACCAAAGGTTTCACAACCCTCCAGTGCAAAGCCGATTGTGCACACCTTGAGATTCTGGTTTCGCGCCATATCACGCCATGATTCGTAAACTGATTGCAAAGCCACAGCGCGTACGCCCTGTGCGCGCGAGATGAAACAAAGCGTGCGTATATCTCGGCGAACATAAAACGCGTCCCAGAATTGTTTGCCCACGAGGTGATAATATTGCAGGATATGTTTCACTTCGCCGCGTAGACATTTCCGAACATACTCAGGCCTGTAATGGGTAATGGCCAGATCAACGGGGCGTAACAGGCACCAACCCTCAGACGCGAAATGCGGTGGCGTGCCTATGTGCATGATGGTGAGATCCGAATCGCATAGACCCAGTGCCCATGATGAGGTGATATCGCATAACAACAGGTCTGTCTGGCGTGTTACATGGTCGAGAAATTCGCAGTCGGTAAACCTCAGAATATCATTGGTGAGATACCGCTCCACCTCCGATTTCTGATTGGGAGTAGCGAGCACCCTGACTCGGGCGATGTCCAGAAGCCAGTCCAATGCCTCAGCGATGAGGAGTAACTGATGCTCCGCTCCACCGAGGTAATTGGCCCTGGGTAACACAACTGTCATCTCCATGCCTTAAGCGCCTCCCATGATGAACCCACACCCAAATCTTCCCAGATGGTGAAATGTGTGCAGCCTACCCTTTCAAATTCACGCATCGTGATCAACCACCAATCAGTTGCACGCGCCCCGCATTGCTTGCCTATCGGGCTCATGTACACCGGACCCGATTCGGTGACAATCAGGCCCGACCAATCCCGGTTGATCTCTGTAGACCAGCTCATGGCTAACTGAGGATAACATATCGACCATTTGAGGAGCCAATTGAGCTTGAACGTGTAATTCTGATATGCTTCGGCTATCTTTACCCGATCACAGACCATCGAGGGCCAGAAATAACAGGATAATCCCACCTTATCGAAATTGAGCGCTGTGTTCTCCTGAATGATACCACGCTTTAGAATATCGAGCAGTACCTTAGGATTGGTATCCGCGAACGGAGTGCGGTTCAATAATTGCTTGAGAATTGATTCGCCTAAACCGAGCCAAATGAGGAATTTGATCCAGCCGCGGAAGTACCACGCGATGGGTTGCCAGAAATTGGCGCCATACAGCATCATCGCGTGTGGAGCATATGCGCGGAGGATTTTGAGATAGGTTTGCCAGGGTACCTCGTTGACCATACCCGCCAATTCTGTGCCCGCGACTATAGCCTCGATCTGCCATGTGGGTAGGTGACGCTTGGCTAGAATTACGGCAACCAGGTTCCAATGTAATACCGAGATGCTTGGACACTTCACATAACCGGGCCACCATGTCGGTTTACAGGTGGGATCATGTGTTCTAGGGTGAGGGTGTAACTGAGGTTTGAGCCAGACCAGTTTACCGCTGTTAGCTAGATGCTCGCAGACGCGTTGGTACTGGTTTAAGGTTAGAAACGGTTCAGGGTTAACCCGTAATTTACCTTGGGTATCTACCTGTGCAGCAAGTACCACCGTGTAATAGTCAACGCAGTCGATGGTGTTGTTCAACACCTCTTCAATTCTCCGTGCGTGTTCCCTGTGCCAAATCGTGTATCCTAGCTTCATGTTCACCTCCTAACTTTATGAACGGATTTGAGTGAATGAGGTTTACAAGGTAGGAGAACAGATCAAAGTTGTCACGTATAACCTGAGATAAGGAGGAGGCTAAGCTGGAGATCACCTGTTCGCTTAAGTTGAGTTTATGCTGCGTCTCGATGATGTGCATGGTTTCGTGAAGTAAGGCAGTTAGGAACTCCTGAGGTGGTAAGTTGCGCATTATTTCTATCTTGCCTGTGTGGAAATATGCACGCGCTATGTAATCGGTGTCTATAGAATCAACGGAGTCAACGAAACGGAGGGTGTAATCATGGTAACCGATGCGCATGGAGCACCTCAGAGGTAAGTTTGTGGAAATTGTAGCATGGTGAGCTGCAGGAGGTCAAGAATTATTTGGCGATAGGGTGAGGGGGTAAGGGCAAGCGCTGGCGAAGCCGCATGGCAAAAGCGTTAGGCTACTACATAGGTTGACTATAAGCGTAAGCTAGCGGATGGTCTTTGACAATTGAATACCCTGACCGAAACCCCGGTGATGGGGTTCGGGAACCCAAGCCGGTGATAAAATCAACCGGCAAGTCAAGTAAGCGGGACTTGATATCCCACACTGCTTGGCTAGCCGGGACGGTCAGGCAAGTCGTCCGTAATCCCGGGGACGGCCTTGGGGGATTACGGGTAATCGCCGGTCAAGGCCGAGGGAGGGATGGTGGGAAGTTAAATCCCTAAAATGGAGGTATCCAAATGCTTAGCGCCAAATTAGTCAAGGTTATCTCTCAGCTGGCGGTATGTGATTTGCCGTCAGACTACTATCGTGGTGTCGGGTTTGTGGTAGCGACCGTGAAGGGTAAAGGCGAATCATTCAGGGTCGATATCATCGATCCTGAATTTGACAAGCCTGTTCGGTTGTGGTCTGGTAATCCTCCCTATTCGTTGTGGCCCAAAACCCTAAAGACCGCACAACACTATTTGCCGGGTGCTGAAGTCGTGTGGATAGGACGGAAGGGTGATAGGTGCAATTTTCTAGTTGCTGCAGTGCCCTTGAAATGGCTCGAGGAAGACAATGATGACACTGAGGGAAAAGATAAGGGCGGCGACTCGTAAGAGTCGCCTTCCCGCAAAGCCAATGAGGCCTGTCAGTGAGATACTTGACCACTGGCAAGCCGGGTTGGGTTGGCGGGTTGCCATCTTGGGTGCCGTCGATGTTGACGGTGCCCAGACGGCAGTCGAGGCCTTCCTTGACGGAAGGCCAGAGGAACCCGTTGCCTTCATCGAACATGGTGGGGGCGACGGGTTCAGATTTGGTCGGCTAGTCACCGCCCTCGAGGTGGTGCTAGCCGCCGGTGGAATTAAACCCCTCGGGGCGTTGGTAGCCGACGCCTTGAGGGATGGGCGGAGAAAGCTCCTCTCCGAGGAGAGACTGCCCCTCATCGAAGGGGCGGCAGACTACCGGGAGGAGTGGAGCACCGCCTCCACCACCGACAAATACGAGTGGTGGTGGAATGCGGTGCAGGGTCACGGGAGATGGTCACTGCCCCGTGACCCCAAGCTCCTCCAGGAGTTTGCCCCAGAGGTCTGGAGGCAAGTTTGCCTCCGTGACCTCTGGTGGAAGACATGGGGCAAGGTGAGGGAGTGACCCTCACCACCACCTGGTAAGTAGGGCCCGGCGCCGGGTGGTGGGTTCGGTCAAGCCCGGGCCCATTCTTTTACCTTTTCCCACTCATTAAGACTAAGCCAACAGCAATCTCTGCGCACCCTTGTTACGATCAGCGCCCAACATATCGCATATCGCAATAACCATTGGGTACCCTTGAGCGCGTCCTACGCCAACATATCACAACATATCGCAATGGAGTGAGGGCAAGAAAGCGAGCTGAGCTACAGCGAGCGAGTTGAAGCGAGCTAGACGATTCAGAGCGAGCAAAAGCGAGATAGAGAGCGAGAGAGCAAGAGAGCGAAATTGATTGCTCTTTGAGTGAAATTAAAGATTTAAAGAAGGTTGTGCTTTATTAAAGGCTATTCTGAGATTTGACTGAGAAACGCAGCATATCACGTATCGCTGCAAAGCTAGAGAAAGCCAGCGAGCTAGCGATTGAAGCTCTCTCTAGGTGAAACGCTAAATAAAGAGAAGGAGGTTAAACATGAACAACCACAAAGTTGTAGATGAAATCATTGAGAACGCCATTTACGCATGGTGCGGACGCACGGTGTGGATGATCCGTGATTTCGCAGAGTCAATTGAGAAAGGTGTGCGCCGTGTAGCTGCAAAATACGCGCTCACCGGCAAAGTGGGCGTAAATCTCGTCGGCGGCGACTTAGTCATAGAAACAACGTCTGGCTGGAAATTCGCATACTAAGCGTCAATCCCGCGTCTCAACGACGCTAGGTTTAATCTAAGCTAGCAAGCAAGCCAGCGATTGATGTTACTCTTTGAAGCGAAATTCTTAAGAGGGGAGGTTGAAGATGAAAGTTATTATAGCAGGGTCGCGCGATATAACTAATTACGATGTGGTGCGCGCGTGTATCGAGGATGCGATCAACAGGACGGGCTGGCATGTCGATACTGTATTGTCGGGGTGTGCACGCGGAGTTGATCGACTTGGTGAGCGTTGGGCGGAGTTGCACGGTATTCCAGTCGAACGATTCCCGGCTGATTGGGCGCGTTACGGTCGGCGCGCTGGGTACTTGCGGAACGAAGAGATGGCGAAAGTGGCTGACGCGCTGATTGCGATCTGGGATGGAGTGAGCCCGGGTACAAAACATATGATTAGGCTCGCGTTTAGGCAAAATTTGAAGTTCGCGATCTACACGCTCGCACGTGGCTATCCACAGTTGCTAATGCTCAAACGATAACTCGCCAGCCTCGCGTCTAACGATGCTGGGTTGTCTTAATCCATTGTTCATTGACAGGAGGTCGTTCAACGTCTTAAGCCCAGGGTCAATTCGAGGCCCTGGGCATTTAATCCAAAGCAAGCAAGAGAGCGAGCAAGGTAGCAATTGATTTCCTCAAATTACGAAATTCAGCCCGGAAGGCTCCAGAAAAAAAAAGATCTGGAGCCGGAAGGGCGGAAAGGGAGGTAAAAGAGATGGAATTTAAGGAAACCCTTGACGTCAAATTGCGCATAGTGGGAGAAAACGAATATCCCTTCTGCGAGATCGGGAAGCTAACGCACGGACGACCAGCGTTCAGAGTATGGCTCTCGCATAGACTGGTGGAGGCCAAGCAAGACACGCTAAATCGCATCGCTGATTTGCAAAAGGCAATACGATTAGAGCAATCGCAAGAGCGCATAGAAAGAATTCGCAACCGAATACGCGAACTGCGTGAGAACAATTTGTATCAGATCACTTTCCCAGCCAGGGGCTACATCAAGATTACTGAAAAAGGGAATTTGGTTTTAAAGCCCAGCGAAAGGCACTGGACATTTTTGCTCCGGGTTCCGTGCGGATATCGGGGAAGCAGCAGCTTGCAGATTGAGAGTGACGTCGAGTTTCAAAAGAAATTTGAGCAGTACCATTCACCGAGGGGTAGCTTGGGTATCTCGGAAGGGGCACTCGTTACTGTGCGAGAAGAGCAATTGCCGGTAAAGATCCGATGGCACCGCACGGGAAGGTTATACGGCGCACCTGCTGAAGGGATCGCATTAGTCCATATAGACAGGATAGAAGAGTTAGAAGGGGTAAGCGACCTTGATGAATTGAACGAGCTAGCATCCGAACTGGAGGGCTGATCAACCAGCCCTCCCCTCTTTCTCCACAAACACATCAATTCCATTGTAGCGCAATCCGTATCACATATTCCGTATCGCGTATTCCCAGAGAGAAAGCAAGCGAGAGAGCGAGCTAAGCAAGTCACCATTTCTCCTCAAGTGAAATCATTCCAAAAAGGAGGTGAGCGTCGTGAAATTTCCATTGCTAACAACGATATACGCGTACGATCCGCATCCCTTACAAGAAATGGGTGCGGAGCCAGTAGACATTCTAGTATTCGCCAACCATATGGTCGGCAAGAGGATGGGATGGGATTACTTGAAAATTAAGATCAAAAGCGGGTGGTTACACGTATACCCCGATGCAGTACTCTTGTTTAGGGAGGGTGTAAGCGAAGGAGAATATTTATGGGAGGAGGAATCGGATTCTGAGGCAGTAGCAAGCGAGCAAGCAAATTAAGCGCCCTCATTGCAATGGGATTTGAAATTTAAAAAGGAGGTGAGCGAGAATGAGTAAGTTCCAGATAGCCGAATTGGCAATAGTCAAGCTAGGTCCGCGCAGTCTACAGGACATCGCAGTGGGCCTGCTCGAGAAAGACTTAGGTTTAATCAATCGTACTCTCGCACGAGCTGGGTTACCCAAGTTCGAGACACTGGAAGATGCGGAATTGTATCTGCCAAGTCCTGAAACACTGGGTTATGTCGCTCACGCAAAATTCAAGATGGAGTTCTATCACTAAACCGGAAAAATGTTCCGGGCAGGAAACAAAAGCTTGAGAGGAAAGGAGGTGATATCTCTCTCAATCCTCCCTCTTTAAAGCGAGCAAGTGAGAAAAGAGAGCAACATATCACTCTAAAGTGGAAATTAAAGGAGATTCAAGATTTAGAGCAAGCAAGCAAGCGGAGCGAGTAAGCAACATATTCTGCTCCGCTGTGAAATTTAAATCAAAGAAAGGAGGTAAAGAGCAATGAAATTAAACATAGGGAAACAAATTCTAGACAAGGCTCTCGCGCGCATAGAGGGCCCCGAGGAGGGAAGGCACGTATTGAAGATCGCGGAGGTGCGCGAGAGGGTTGCTAACAATGGAAGCAAACGAATCGGCGTACGCTTCCAGGAGTTGGTGTCCGGCTATGGGCAAATCTGGACTTGGTGCTCACCTAAGAGCGAAGTTGGTGCGCAAATACTCACCGAAATCGCAATCGCAGCGCATCAGGCGGACATCGAGCGGTATGTCGATGGAGAGAACTTCAAGCTTGGTCAGGCGTTGCGCAATGCCGTTGGCAAACTTGTAAGCGCGTATGTGGCAAAACAGGTTCTCGAGCAGGGACAACTGAAGGAGGTTTATACGGCCAGGTGGTTTCTTCCGGTCAGCAAAGGTGAGGGTGGGGAGTGATCCCCACTCTCCAACATGAGGACATTTTTAAAGTGAAAAGTAACCCTCGCGAAGACGGTCATCCTCATATCGCGATGTCCTCATGTTGCATACACGCCAGCACCATATCGCGGGTTAGAGACGGGAGTCCAGAGTCGAGAGATGAGAGACGAGAGTTGAGAGATGAGAGTCGAGGGTCGAGAGTCAAAGGGATTGCAGCGAACGTATCGGTTCATAGCAAGCCACCATAGCAAACAAGCGATCAACATATCACGTCAACTCCGTAAAGAGGATCATCGTTTAGAGATATTGGAGAATCCGCAAAGGGAGGTGTAATGATGGGCAAACTGTGCAGATATTTCGATGAATGCTCGGCACCGCTGTGCCCGCGCGATCCTTCATCGCTGGAGCACGGCATCTGGTACGCAGACGAGGAGATATGCAGGTTAAAAAGGTATCAACGCTTACCCTGGGTCAGGGCCCAGAAACGCATCGCGAAGATCAACGAGTCCAACCCCGTATTCGGCTACTTCACCGTGGAGATGCTCAACGCACTTAAACGAGTCAAACACGGCATCAAAGGCCTCGACCCGGACAAAGACCGTGCCAGCGAGCTCCGAAAATGGAGAAGATCAATCCGCGCGATGGAGTCCGAATGATACCCTTACAGCACCCCTGAAGGAAGGGGTTAGACCCTTCTCAAAAATGTGCTGTAGGGCCTACTGACTTGAAATCATTGTGCTGTAAGACGGGCTGACTGAGAATCATTTTTGCTCCACCTCTTACTACACAGGGGCCAATTTGAATACCCCGTTCAAGCCCTCTTACAGCACATTTTCGATCACAAAACGCCGGTTTAGGAACAACCAAAATCGCCAGAAACCCAGTATTCATGCGGGTTCAACGGGTCTCCCAATGTCACGGACAGTCCGCGCAAATTCGGCGCGAGAAAGTCAACCTAATCAACTAATTAATCCTTCTACTACCAACAAACTACCCACTCAATCATTTTCATTCCCCTTGCAACTCTCATTCGCAATCCAGCTAATTAAAAGTAATTAAACATACTCATTTACCCTCTCAAAACCCATTACTTCTTGTAACGTATCAAACATTTAGAACCTTTCCAATGCGAAATAATTAAATTCACGCGTTAGACACTCTTCATACCCAATAGAACATCCATCGCGTAATAGACACTCTCTTCGCGAATGAAAGTGACTATTAACCAAGTAATCAAAGCCAAGTGACTGTATTCTAGTGACCCTAATTGTCACATAGGTTAGTACTAGATACGGTCCTATCGCGAAGAAACGTTATTAGTACTTGAAACGATAATGGATAGTGAAAAAACAAGAAAAAGAAAACATGTAACCCTTTGTGAGCGGTACAATCTATGATTGTACCGCGAACAAAGGAAAATCATGACCCTATAGGGTCATGATTTGGGTAATTAAGAAATAGAAATAATTACTAATTCACTTAGGGTTCACTATGTGATTTTTTGTTACCCTTGTCACTACCCTTTCACTACTGTACAGTTCTTAGTACTAGTTACTTACTTCGCGGATAACGCGTGAGTGTGAGTTCTATCCGCGAATAGCAGTACCTCATGTGCTTGGCCGTCTCAATGAGATGTTCCTCCGAGCGGGCCGATGGTTGGTAACACATACTATCTCGCCGGATAAGGTAACCTTTCTCCACAAGCTTATCGCAGATTTCACGTGCGTTCTGCGTGTCCATGAAGCTTGCGAGGGCAATGTGCTCAACATCAGGCGGTGTTCCCCGACCGGAGTAGTACAGCATGAACACCCGTTCTAAAACCAGAGCCTGTAAGGGTTCGAGGCCCAGACGTCGGATAGCACACTGCAGCGCAAATGGGTAAAGCGCAAACCCAGGTTTTAGCACCTTCAGAGGAGGATAGGACGTGTTTGAGATGTAGATTTTGAGTTGACGGTTGTTCTGCCCTTGCTTTGCTCGATCCTCAGCCATGCTAACACCCCTTCACCAGTTTTCTAAATAGCAAACGTCAAACCTGGGCTAAACGGTTTACAATGCTATAGCAAGCAAGAGAGAAAGCAATATTCTAACTCCCTAAGTGAAATTTAAAAAAGATAAGGAGGTGAAGCATGATTTGGGAGAGTGTAGCGCTTGATTGGATGGCTGTTTTAATGGGCATTGATGCGGATTTGCTGTCCTCCCTCGCGCATATGTACTACCAATTGCCTACAAATCTAGCACGCTGGGTTGACGATGAGCTTGAAACGAGTCAGACATTCGCGAAGCTCGCCGAGGCTATCGTGAAGGCCTACTGTCAGTACATGTTCGAGGTAAACCTACACTCAGTCATCCCCGTTCCTAATATGCCGGTACGGAAACTCAAGATCGTCGCGGACCCTGAAACGCTCAGGGTTGTATCTCAGCATTTGGGTGGAAAGTTTTTCATGTATGCCACTGAAACGTGAAGAGGAGGTGAATAATATGACAGGGGGCTATGTGAAAGTGATCAACGAATGGGATGAGGAGGAGGCGTACATCTGTTTCGATCACGACGGGTTCCCGGATGAGATGGTCGAAATCGCGAAGAAAATGCAGGAGTACGTTGACTGCATCAGAGGTAGCTACAGCTCACATGACAATTACGTTCACTTCGGGCAATCTGAGCTAGAAAGCGCTTACAAGATGGCGGCGCTGTTAGTGCATGCAGCATGTGCATTGCAACCTAACGAAGTCTGGCCGATGATCTGCCGACCGGAGGATAACTGGGAGGGGAACGATTACGAGTACGAGCTGAGATACGATGATGAGCGCGGTAAATGGCAATTGTATGAAATAAGTGAAAACGAACTCCTCTTTGAGATTGATATTTCTTAAAGCAAGGGGAGGTGCATCATGATACTCAATGAAATAGCCAACACGGTAAGTTTACTCTGCAAGCCTTTGATAAACATATCCTATTTCGGCACCAATGCGTTAGGCCGACAAGGTTTGGCCAAACATCTCAAGCTCGCACCCTCTCCCTCTGATGTCGCCAGTGTGTTGTCAATCACGGATGAGGAGCTGAGTGAAGAGGCCGGTACACAGGGTTTGGAGCGTACCGTATCCTTCTACACACTGTGTTATCTCGGTTACCTCTCCACCGCTGCGGAGAAACTGCTCAACCGCATACAGGGTGACAACATCAGGGTAGAGCGTGAGTTTTGGGCAAGGGTGAGAAGTCTGGTAAGATCACACATCGCAGCGCTATGAAGATACGGTTTTCGCTTTACAAGGTGAGGTTACTTCTCTTCGTCAGCGCATTGATATATAGCGTGCTGCTTCTGCTGTTCTCAACTCTGCACGCTATATGTCCTTGTGCCCTATTCTCTATCCTCAAGTGCATCGCGGCGTGGGGCTGGGTTTCGAGTATGGTAGTCACTCATCTAGCAAGCAAGCAACATTAGGACATTCTCAAGTAAGGGAATTTAACACCCAAAAGCAAAAATGTCACCAAGAAAATGTCCTCATGTTTTGAAAGGAGGTGATATTGAATGCCAGCACCTAGAATGACCAAACAACACTTTGAGTATTTGGCATCCTTAGCCGCCAACGTAATAAGAAAAATCCATGATGAGCTAGATAGAAGGGAGCTCCACGATGCTAAACTCAACGAATCCATCACGGAGCATGTGATCGCGTCGTTTACCACGTACTGCATACTCTCCAACCCACGGTTCGATGAGGACAAATTTAAAGAGGCGGTTAGGGATGCTTTGGAGATCGATGAGATTTTAATCAGGGATTGGACGGAGGTGCCGATATGAAGCTGAAGGTATATTCTGACGCCCCACTTATAGATGAGGGCTGGGTATGGTATCGTGAGAAACGGGGCGATTGGGTGTTAACGGATTACACCGAGTACGGGTTACACGTTCAGGATATCATGAACATCCGCGGGGAGTCTCTGATCAAGAAACGCGCAAGGTTAACCGAGGCGATTGAGCAGGCTGTGAAAAGCGGTATCGATAAGGTGGAGCTACATGGCCTGTGTGCGTTACCATTCGATGAAGATTTGCATTGTGAATTAAGGCTGGAAGAGCTCAGGAGATATTTCTTCACCCTTGCTTATTAATGGGAGAGGGCGTTAAAAAATACTCCTATGGAGGTGACGGATGAAAGTCAGCGTTCTGATGCCAGGAGGGTGCGGGTGTTTGGAGAATCAACAGTGGTTGCCACCTGAAGATGCCGCTGAAGCTTTAGTCCATGATACAGATGGGATCATCCCACTGGAATTATGGCTGGATACGTTCAGGAAACTGGTGAATACACTCAGAGCGTGGGTAGAGAAAGGTGAAAAGCCCGGTGCTGAGTTCTTCAGCGGTTGCTGTCGTATAGCATGGTTACCCGATGAGGGTCGGGAAAATTGGGAGGCGACCAAACAGTTGTGGGAATACTGGGTAGCCGTTAATACGGATGATCATTTCTGGTGGTCGATAGGGAACAGGGTAGGTGTGAGCGCGCGTGTCCTGGTAGTGATGGAGTATGAGCAGATTATCGAGATCAAACCGGAGATAGATATTGTCGTTCGCATACCTGTGCGCGAGTACACGGAGAAGCCGTATAAGGAGATCTACCATAGCTTACGCGATAAGCTAGCTTCAATCGTGGGGTGCCCAAATGGATGAACGGCGATTGGAGCATATAGCGGGACTATTGGTAGAAGCGTCACACCGAATATTATTCCAATGGCTTGAAATGCTTCATAAACTCAGGGATCACGATGAGCTGGTCGGATACCCCGACTGGCTCATCGCTAAAGCTATCATCAGAACATGGTACCTGGATGATCCATATGAACCACCCTGGCCATTCCAGGAGATATTCAGGGTCATCCGGGATATGATTGAAAGGGAGGTTAGCAATGAGGATAATCACGGCAACACAGCTGAAAATGCAATGCTTTAGACGGTGGTATTACGAATATGAGCTATTTCTCGACCCGTATCCCGATAAACCGTTACCCGAGGAGCTGGTGATAGGTAAAGCGTATCATGCCTACAGAGCTGAACAGGAGCCCGAGGAAACACATCCGAAAGCTGAGGTTATGATTAAAGCATACCGTGATGTCGAGCCGTGGTTAGCGGAGATGCACGTGTTAGAGGCTGAGAAGGTATATGTAGCGCAGATCGATGAGAACACATATCTCGCAGGCAGAGTGGATGGCATCGTGATACTGCCTGATCTGGGTGTGAAAGCGGTGCTGGAGATCAAGACATCGCGGTATAAACCGAACGAGGGTTACTGGCGTATCAAGGAGCTGGACCCGCAGCTCAGCCTGTACTGTCTGCTTACCGATCTCAACTACATAGTCCTGGATTTTACAAGGGTACCTAGCATCAAGGATGAGGAGCGATGGTATGATGATATGATCGAGAAGCCAGAGACGTATTTCCAGCGTGTGATCATCCACCGCACGGATATGGAATTGCAGAGGTTCAAGAAGGACCTGCTTACATGGCTTACCCTGATCAACACTCAGCTCAAAGCGGGGTGGTTTCTGAGAAACGCAACTGCATGCAACGAATATAACCGACCTTGCCCGTTCTATAAACTGTGCAGAGGTGAGGTACCGCTTGACACGTGGCCAAGAAAACAGATTAAGTTCGAGGAGTTACAACCCGAATTAAGTGAGATATTAGGGGTGCAGTGATGGAGATCAGGTGGCACAGTTACTGCCCGCCCGATTACTGGGGTGAAGATTTACCCCGCTATTGTTACTGTTGGATTGAATTCCATAACCCTCCGTTCATGATCATATGGCGCATTGATCTTTGTGAAAGGGCTGATACGGAGCTCACAATCGAGTTGCTGGAGCGGGGTGCCTCGAAACAGATACGTCAACTTACCTTGGAACCTATGACAACGATACCTGAGATATCATACGGGAAATTGCGGTTATCCGACGATGAAACAGCTCTGTTGCTCGGTGTGACGGATTTCGAGGAATTACTGCATCCTGACCGCGAGTTAATGATGTATATCTTAGATACATTGGAGATCTATCACAAGCTAGGAGGTGCAACATGACCACGGTACTCTGGTCGAAACTGAACAACGTGGTGGTAACCAGGATCAAGGCGCGGGACACATCGGTGGTCTGGACGTTGGTGTTTGAAAGAGCGAACAACGGCTGCATCGCGAAAGTACACAGCTCATGGTTACAGAAAGATCGTCTTCGCCAGTTCCAAGTCAGATATCGATTCAGACGGATACCGGAAATTTCGGATGGCAAACTCACTCTGGAGCCGGTCACGGAGGCGATGTTGTTAGGAGAGATCTTGAAACCTGAATCGTACCGCATGCCTTCGCGCAAATTGATAAACGATCTGTTGATGCTGTGTGAAAGGTATGAGAAAGCAAGCGAACCAGAGAGGAGATTATTCTCGGTAGAGGGATCCAATTAAAGAAGGAGGTGGTAGTTTGGAGATACTCGCTTTGGTGATGTCAGTCGGTGAAACGGCTAAAGAATTGGCCAGGAAACGATCGTGGGTTAGGAAGGGCCTATACGATCTGCTGGACAAGCTCAATGAACTGCATGCGCAATACGTGGATAATCAGCATGATTCATTCACCATCGAAGCACCTCTAGTCGAATGCGACGATCAGGGATTGCGCCGCGTGGCTTTGATCTACACCTATCCCGAGGGCTTCTGGCTAGAGCTTCAGGAGTACAACGGATGGGAATGGCTAGGCAGGAGAGAGTACGAATACGAGAAGGCAGATCCGCAGATATGTAGGAAAATCCTGGAGCAGCTTGAATCTGCGATGAGAGGGATCCACAGCAAGATCAAAATGATGAGCGAACTGTATGAGCCGGTTTGTGGATACCTGGAGCGTATTTTAAACATTCTTAATCATGAATTGGAAGCATAACGGGGAGGTGATCGATTTGAAGGTTAAAGGCTATTATCTCGCTAATGCTCCGGTGATTACCTCCTCAGGGTTATACAAATGCGAGATGGTGAGCCCTGAGGAGATAAGCAAATTCTGCAAAGAACACGCATTCCTCGGCGCATCCGTCAGACACAGGAGCACAGGATTAGTCCTTTCACAGTTAACCGGTATACCGAGCCACAGGATCATCAACGGAGGGTTCATCGAGCCGAAACCCGGTGAAGCCGTGGTGTTTGCCAGGCCTAAACCAGGTGTCAAGAGAAGGGGTGTCGATCAGGAGATGGATATACATGATCTGGAGTTTGGCATCCTCTATTACCTGGAGGTAGACGATGATAGCTAAGTGTTTGGGGTGCGGTAAACGTCACAGGTCTATCAGAAAACTCTGGTTTTGCATATCAAGCCGTACCGGTCAGGTGTACCCGGTTATCTATGATCTGTTCACCACCCTGAACGATGACGAGCTGGAGAACCTGCTGTGGCTTAGCGATGCACAGATTGCCCTGTTTCTTGAACCCGAACGTCCCCGTATACGGATGTGGCTGGATTATCTGGAAACGCTGCTCGATCCGCGGAAAGGAGGGTTCGCCCAGGAGATAGAGAGGCATCACACGGAGATGGCGAGTGTATTCGCCCGGCTATGGAACGAGTATAAGGAGTTGCACAGTGAGATAACCTATCGCCTGGATCTTTCTCATTCACCATTCGAGGATCTCGATGATGCCGAGCCGCTGATGCAGGCGTTGCTCGGCGCCGGCGAGACACGTCTGGAGGTGGTGAGACGATTGGGTGAGCTGAACCCCAAAGGGCGAATAGAAAGTGAGAGGGTAATTGCATATGCCAAGGAGCTGATACCGTTTATACGGCGTGTGCGCGCAATGATCAAGAGCTGGTGGCCGAAGCTGAGGGAATTGCTGTTGCTGTACGGAAATAAATATCATAGCTGGGGTAGGTTGATGCCGCCCTGGTTGAGCAACCTGCTGGCGCGGAGGAGGCGCGCGAGGCTGTGGGTTGTGCCGTTTAGATTGCATGAGGACAGACCGGTGGTTGACTGCTTCGCGCAGGTGCTGTGGAATAAGCCCTTGCCACCCTGGGTGGTGATCTTCAGATGGGATCTGGTAAAGGGTGCGGTGCTGGCGATGGGTATTGAAACACCCGGTGCAAACCGGCTTAAAGAGTTACTGGGCAGCGGCATTATGGTACGCAGTATATCTGAGAGCGAGTTGATAGAAGGGTTCAGGCACGGTGAACTCCATTCGTTTGCAGAGCCGAGTTATCGCAAAGCAGCCTGGTGGCAGGGTTATCTCGATGAATGTGAGAAATCCGCGATAGAGCTGTACGAGCGGTTATCAAGCGAGCTGGATGGGATAGAGAGCGAAACACTATCTCGCAAAGTATGGGAAAGTATTGTAGCAAAGATACTAGCATGGGGGTGCGAGTAATGATATGGCAGGTATCACAAGTCGAACCATTGTTGGAAAAATTAGCGATGATGAAACCGTGTGTTTGTGGGAAAAGACACAGATCACTTGAACGATATTTTGAACACACCAAGAATTACCTTTTCCAATCCAGGGATCAGCTCAAGGAGATGATCAGGGGTGCGATACTGGAACAGCTGAAGGACATAACGTTCGATGATTTACCGCCGTTCGCATATTGCTATCACAATCACGAGCAGATGAAGGCGATTGCGAGGAGTGGTTTAAAAGGTATCGCACATATGGTAGTTCACGACGTGTTCGGACCGAGCCTGTTGCTCTATCCCCACCGAGGAGTCACGGTACCGGAGTTTTTCCAATCCGCGCGAAGAAGAGTAGGGCTCACAGGAGGGTTGTTCTCAGCTTTCACTGACATTTTCGATGCGATCAGACAAGATATCACCAGCTACAATGCCTCTTATTTAGCGTATCTGTTATCTCAGCGCAATGACAACGAACCGTTAACGCAGACCATTCTCAGATTGGATAAGACAAAATTCTATTTGGAGAAATGTGCCGAGCTATTGAGAACGCTGTTTCAGATGTGGTGGGTTCACTTCTCCATGACGGAGTTGAAGGTCAACAGTATCTCGTTACCTAAACTGAGAGGCTCTCTTCCAGCACCGTGGCCCAGTGAAACTTCGATGTTGGCGCATGTTCTGGACATCAGCGATGACACAGTGTTGTATCTCTACGGCGGTTTAGCGCATTCCATGTTAATGGAGGAGAGAAGAAATGGTGTGCTGGTTCTGGTTCGATACAAATTCGTGCCGCCGAAGGTGATCGAGTACGCATTGCTGAAGGATTTCAGGGATCACAAATACGTTAATGAGTTTCAACCTTTCTGGAAGGAGGGTAAACCGTGTATATCCTAGAAACGTTCGCATTGGCGATAGATAACGAGGAGCCCGATGTAATCGTGGTGACATGTGAAGTGCAGCGCAGAATTACGTTCTCCAGACGGTTTCCTTTCCACCCGGCTACTGATTACCCCGAGATATGCGATTTGCATAGATTTCTAGTTGCAAACGGGCATCTGGTAGAACACGGCTATTTCGTAGACGATCCCAACAACAAATCCGGTCCGTTCAGAGTGCTGGAGCGAACCAGATGGGAAATCGATGAGTTCACCGCCGTTGCGATAGCAGGAGATCAATTTCAACGGGTACTGGAGAGCGGCTCGCAAAAGGATATTATTCAACTAGCCAGGATACTTGTTGAGGGACAAGGAGGGATCGATCATGATCAAGCTGGTATATCGTGAGACAACACGGCGCACCGTCAGAGGTTTGGAAGTATTGCCAACGCTGTGGGTATATGATGACAAGGCTTTGGTAACCGGTTATTCAGGTGTGAAGGAGCTTAAAGATCTGCTCTATAGGATAGGGCAACAATGCAAATGTATGGGCTGCAAGACATGGCATAGAACCTGGGTGGTATTGCTGGATGAATTCACTAGCGCAGTGCTCGGACTTAAGCAATGGCTTAAAAACATAGGATGGTCACCTGAGAAGAAAGCGACCTCTTCGCCCTATCGCAGTACGCTTAGGAGCCCATTCGAGTATTTGCCGCGTGATATGGCCATCCAAACCATCAAAGATGAGTTAAACGAACTCTGTGGAATTCTGGAGGAGGCAAGCTATGGAGCTTTGGGAGCTTCTTGACGCCACATGTGAATTGCGTCGAAGTGAATTTGAGGCTTCGTTAAGAGAGAAAAGGGATAAACCGGTGTTGGAATCTATCATGGAGATCGATCGATTCGAGAGCGTCACCGATCCGCCGGCATTGATGGATAAATGGGTTCGCAAAACTGAGTTTCGGTTAACAGCGGAACAGGAGGAGGCGATAGAGAGGTCGCTTCACGAATCTGTAGCCGTGTATGCAGGACCGGGTTCAGGTAAGACCGCGTGTCTGGTTGAGAGGGTAAGACGGGTAGCGCAAACCCTGAAACCGACTCAGATACTCTGTGTTACCTTCACAAAGGCCGCCGCGCGCGAGATGAAACGTCGTTCAGGGGTTAACGCAGAGTTCAGAACCACCCACAGCCTCGCTTACAAGATACTCAGCGCGGATGGGTCGTATTACAGGGTGCTGCATGAAATGAAGCTGATCAGGAGGATAATCGAACGACTGGATTTGGATATGTCGCCCGATGAGTTTCTGATGAAATGGACGTATCACAAATGCAGCGATACCGGTCCAAGCGGTATGACACGTTATCCGTTCAAGCTCGGTTCTAATCCCATGGTAATACTGGATGAGCTGGAGTTCGAGAGCGATGAGGAGGAACGGTTCTGGACTATAGCCGCTGAGATCACGCTTGAGATGCTCAATAGGAACGAAGTCACCTATGACGACATGCTGCTGTGGGCGAGAGATAAGGTGGAACAGGGTATGTATCACCCTGTTTGGAAAGATATCTCCATAGATGAAGCCCATGATCTCAACAGGGCGCAGTTCAATTTCATACAGGCCATAGTGGACAAAACTGAAGCGAGGCTGTTCGTGTTGGCCAGTCCTGAACAATCCATCTACAGCTTCAGGTATGCTATGCCTGATACGCTGGAGGAGTTTGTAAGGAGAAACGGATTAACCAGGATGAGACTGAAACTGAACCACAGATCAGGTAGAGTGCTGGTTGACTATGCTAACAGGATCTTCGACATCTCAGTGCCAGCGTTAGAGGGTGAAGGTACTTTGATTAATCTCGGTCAATACCCGGATGTGTTCTCCGAAGCGTTTGATATCGTGAAACGGGCATCCAACACAAGAGCATCCACTGCTATCATAGCCAGAACCAATTCAGCTACCGTGCCGTTGATTATGGCATGTGTCGATCTTCGTGTGCCGTACAAAGCTGTCAGAACATTTCTCAACTCACCTTTAACCCGAGCCGTTGAAGACTTGGTTTTACTCGCATCGCGCAAACTGGAGCTGGACTCCACCGAGGCTATATGGCTGAAACGATATCTGATGATAGGTGAGAGGGAGTTAAGGAACAGCTTACGTGAAATCTATGATCCCCAGAGCGCTATAGCTGTCATGATGCGGAAGATATTACCTAACGCTGTTGTACAGGGTGACAAGGACGATGACGCGTTGCTCAGATGGTTGCATGAAGCTTCCAAACGGTTCAGCACGTTCACGCAGTTCCTTGAATTCTTGGAGAAAGCGCGTGCTCTCAATCGTGAGGATGCCAGGATACTGATAGGCACCATACATTCCGTGAAAGGGCTTGAATTCGACGTGGTGTTCATGATAGGTTTAAACGAAGGGTTGTTACCTCACTCCAAGAACCCATTCCAGGATGAGGAGTTACGGGTGTTCTATGTTGGCCTCACCAGGGCGCGCAGAAGGTTGTATCTCAGTGGTCACAGAGAACGGGATGCCAAGCCCTCCAGGTTTCTTGAGAAACTCAAGGTTAAACCCGGAGTAAATAAATGAACACACAGCTCAAACTGATGGCTACCGAGAACAATTTGATGATCACGTACCTCAACCCGTATGGGTTCAGGTATTCTCTCGGTCTATATGTGTCCAGAGAGGGACTGGTGGTATGGTCCGATCTGATCAAAGCGCGGGTACGCGTTGAACCTCTGGATGAGGGTGAACATCGGCTTGTCAGAGTCATCATGGAGAAAGCGAGGGAAAAGCTGAGGGAACCGAAAGTGCTTGATCCGGTTGAAAGTGTGCTGCTATTCGATATGCAGCCATCTGATTTCGTCGCGATGGTGAGAATGCAACCTAAGCTCGCACTCATGATCCTTGCCGAAGGGTTAGGGCTGGGCCTGAAAGATATGTGGGAGGCATTGACTTATGAGGGGTGTCCTGGTGATCAAGAAGGTTAAACTGATCAGTTCGGGTGGAGATATTCTTGACGCGTTGTTCGTCCGTTACAGGGAGCGCAGCGTGATATACGAGATCGCCACCGTGTACGGTTTCCTGCCAAACAACTTACCGGATCACATGGAGATAGATGATTTCACCGCGGTGGTATTGGGTTACCCCTCGGCTAGGATGCTGGCGATGGAGATGGCGTCCATGTCCGATCATGAAGTGTTGAAGAAAGTAAGAGAGATAGCCGAGCAAGGGTTAATGTACTCCAAGTTTGGAAATTAAATTCTAAGAAAAGGAGGTAAGCATGAGAATAGGACAGGTCAAAGAATATTTGAGGTTCAAAGTGCAACAGAGCAACCCGGACTCTGTCATCATGATCGGTCCGGGTGGGATAGGCAAAACTCAGATAGTGTATCAGGTGGGTGAGGAAACCAATCTGCCCGTGAAGGTTATCAATCTGCAGCATGTATATCCTGAACAGCTGATGGGCGTACCCAAGGATGACGGTACGGGATATGTCAGGTGGCTGCGACCAAGGGATCTGCCTGAGGAGAGGTGTATCCTGTTCCTGGATGAGATCACCAATGCAAGCGCGTTGAAGCAGAACGCGGCGATGCAGCTGCTGATGGAGAAACGGGTTGGCGATCACAGGTTGCACCCTGATACTCTGATAGTTGCAGCCGGTAACAGACCTCAGGACAACATTCTTGCTAAAGTGTTGCCTTCTCTAGTCGTCAACAGGTGTACGTTTATCCAGGTAGATCCGCCCGGTGTGGATGAGTGGCTCGCTGACTTTGCGATACCGAATGGTATACATCCCCTTATCAGAGCGTTTGTGAAATCCAGGCCGCAGTTCCTGTTCGAGGAATCGGATGCCACAAGTGAACAGCAGTTTGCCAGACCTAGATGCTGGGAAAGGTTATCGAGAGTGCTGAACGAATTGCTGAAGATGGAGCCCACCGTGAGAGATGAGCTGATCATAGCCGATTGGGTCCGGGTGCGGGTGCGGCGTTTGCGAGGTTTATCAATGCCAAGCTTGATGTGCCCACCATCGATGAATTTATCAAGGGCAAGATACCCGAAACAGCTGATGGATTATGCATTCTGGTGGAGGACATCATCACCGAGTTTAAATCGCTGGCGAACAAGTCGGGCAAAGCGGCGCAGGAGAGGTTCGAGAAGCTGATGTGGGCGACATGGAAGGCGTTCAAGGAGAAGCTGGAGGTATTCAGATACATCACTCTGGCGTTCAGGGATACCAATGCGTTGAACAAGCTGGTAAAGATGTCGGATTTCCTGAAAGAGATCAAATCGCATCAAGACTTAATGGAGATCTTGCTCATGGGTAGCACGGTATAATCGCCGTGCTGCCTCTTCCCTAGTGGAGAGATGAAATAAGGGTTAATTCTCAACGAATGGATTTGTAAGTATTAGCAGATTAGCCTAAGAAGGTTGAGCACATTGAGAAGAATGTACAAGGAGGTTAACCATGAGACTTGACAAAATAAAGGCGATTCTGATCAGCAAAGTGCCGAGTATGTTTGCGTTGCTGATGAAATGCAAGCTGAAGCTGGATGAGGATATATCTCATGCGGCGATGATATCACGCGATGGTGTGATACGGTTCAATCCGAGGTTTCAGTACGACACGCGTGAATGGGTAACCATCATGATGCATGAATTGATGCACAGGTTCCTTAAACATTTCGAGCGGGGCAGATTGATGAACGTGCAGTATCCGTTGGTATGGAATCTGGCGACGGATATAGCCATCAATTTCCTGCTGGAGAGCTGGGGTTTCAAGATGCCGCAGGAATGGGAGAGCTGGAAACAGTCGTGGAATTTGTATGAGTATAGGGATCTCAGTGCTGAGCAAATCTACAACAGGTTGTTTCAGGATGGCAGGGTAAAGGTAGTGGAGGTGGGTGTGCAGTGCCCAAACGATCCCGAACAGTACCGGATAGACGGACATCCTGAGGGTGGTCTGGACGAGGATCAAAAGCTCGATCCTGTAACAGATCAGATGGTGGCTAAAGCCATTCAGGATATCGTACAGCGTATGCAGGGCAGGACACCGGGTTGGATGGAGGTGTACATCGAGAAGATCAACCGGTACAGGTTCCCATGGCATGAGAAACTCAGAAGGTATCTCACCGAGAGTGCGCACAGTGTGGGATATTCCGAGAGGACGTATTATCCTCCGAGCGAGAGGGAGAACCCCGTAGACCCTGATATAATACTGCCGAGGTATACGGGTAAAGTGTTGAAACCCGCGATAGTGATAGATGTGAGCGCCTCTACCATAGATATCAGGAAAGAGTTCGTAATGCACACGGCGCAAATACTTGAGGAGCTGACATCGGGTGATGAGCCGGTTAAGGTGGGGTTTGTCGATGCAGGTGATGTGGATTGGAGGGAAGTGTATCCATGTCAGCTGTACGATGAATTGAGGAGAAACCCGCCTACAGGTAACGGTGGCACAGTGTTCTACAAGGCCATGGAGGAGCTTGATAGTATGAGGCCTGATGTTGCGATATTCTTCACCGATGGATACTGTGATCTACCCGATGAACCGCCCAGATGCAAGCTGGTTTGGGTTATCCCCGATGACTGCAATACCGATATGCCTTACGGTGACGTGATAGAGATCAAATTGATGGAGAGATGATATGCAGGGTAGGGACAGCAAATTCAGGAACGGGACTAAACTGCCTCCTGAGGAAACGCTTATCGCCGCGGTGATCAGAACTTATCTGAACGACCTGGTGAGGATAGTTGCGCTGATAGAAGAGCATCTCAGACGGTACAAGGGTGTGGGTCATGTATTCATCAAACAGTATTACGAACAGTTACAGGATGCCATGTGGGCGTACTGTGACATGATGAAATCGAGAGGGAACTTCGCATGCTGGTGTGAACTGGGGTTGCTGGAACCGAACTATGTGCGAGAAGGGATACTGAGAGAGATGGAGAGAGTGAGCGAGAGAGGGGTTAAGATTTTCCTCTCCTTAATTGGATCTAAAATACAGGAGAAAGAAGAGAAGGAGGGATAACAATGCGATGTCCGTATTGCCAAGCGTGGATAAACAGAGTTATCGCGGTAGGTACGGCTGTAGTGAAATATTTGGTTTCATTGGTGAATGGTACGGAGGAACTGATCGAGATCGATGATGTTGATCTAGTGTTATATCAATGTCCTAATTGCGGTGCGGAGTTGAAGGAGGGTGAGATCGACTTCGATAACAGCATGACAACGATGAATGATATATTCAGACTCGCTGTGTTGCACAAATGCCCTAAATGTGGCGATGATATCGAACTTTCTGGTACGGCTGTAATACCATTTGAGGCACGGTCTAATGAGAATGGCAAATTCAATGCTATCTATTTTGTGGGAGACACTGTGAAGCATCATGATGTGATAGCTAAATGTAGAGGTTGTAATTGGAGAGCTAAGGTTGCGATACATAAAGATCCTCCCGGTGAGTTAGTGATCGATTCGTGGGAAGAAATCGCTGATGAGGAGGTTTAAATCATGAGCGATATACTGAGAAACGCTGTGATGCATAGATGCCCTAAATGCGAGAGCACCGAGTTGGTGTTGTCAGGTCGCTTGAAAATCCCGTTCATGGCCGGTCTGCAAAGCGATGGTACATTTGGGCTGTACATACCCGATTACCATCGCACTGAAACACACTTTGAGATAGCAGATGCGATAGCTGAATGTCAGCGATGCGGTATGATGGCGAGGGTAAAGGTAAGTTTCAAGCAACCGTATACACTTGTAATCGATGAATGGGGTGAAATCGTTTATGAAGAAAATTCTTCAAAGGGGGTGTAAGCGTGAAGAAGATTCAACTCTCAGAGAACGGAGCTACCGAGGTGATAACGCCTCAGATTGAGGAGGTGGAGATACCTCTTGAACCCGTCATACCAGCTAAGTATGCCGCGAAGGGTGAGGTGGGTATCGTGGTCGGCGCACCCGGTGTCGGCAAGACGTGGTTCGTCGCGAGTTTCCCGAATGTCTTGGTTCTGGAGCTCGATCCTGAAGGTCTGCGTTACATTGACTGGCCCGTTGCGTATATGCAGGTTGATACCGTTGCCAAGCTGAGGGGCGCAATTACACAGCTAGTAAGGAAACGCGATGAGATACCCTATGAGACAATAGCGATTGACTCGCTCACCCAGCTTGAGCAAATGTTACAGGAGGAGGTCACCAAGGATTTAGGCGTGCCCTTCAACCGTGTACCTCATGGTCAGGGCTGGGTTGAGGTCAGGAAAAGGCTGATCAAGATCATCATGGCGTTGAGGAAGACGGAGAAACGCGTCATAGTGACGGCGCATAACACCAAGCTGTTATTCGAGTCGGGGGAAGCCATGGTGGGACTGGAGCTGTCGGGTAAAGCGAAGAACCTGGTAGCCGCCGCTGTTGACTGGATAGCGTGGCTGCACATAGACGGTGATGGGAATAGGGTTCTAGATTTCAGGCATGATGATACTCTGGAGTTTAAGTCACGCAACCCCAACCTTGCGGGTAAGGTGATACCAGCTGACGTGAATGTGTTCCTCAAGACCGCGTACGGTGAGGGTGGAAATGCTAACCAGAGTGGTGATCAGGCTGGATGAGAACGTTTCGATGTGGTTATGTCCAACCCTTATCATCAACACCCGCCAGTCGTGTTATCCGGTCAGGGGTACCCTGCATTTGATCTATGAGGGGTACCCCTCCTATTCGGTCTATGAGATGAACTGTTACTTCGAGGAGTGCCGTGATGAAGAGTTAACGTTCGATCCGTTTGTGTTAACGGTACTACGTTTAAGCGAGAGAACGATTCATTGCTGGAGAAAATGCCGCGTTGGTGATGTCATACTCGCCGCTGTACGCGGTAGACCGCGGTATCTCAAATGGTTGCTAAAATTATTCGATTTTGCGATGAGAACACATCCTCGTGAAATCAGCAATTGGAGCTGGTTAGAAGGTCTGGATGTTCTGATAGATGTGATCGAAGCGATCCTGTACCCTTTCCATCGGTTGATCGCGTATACCGTTACAGCGCCGTTGTGGTTAATCATCAAATTGTTCTACAGGAGGTTATCATGCGGGAATACAAGCTAGAAGGGTTAGATGTCAGGGTTCATGAATATGGTCTTACGATGAAACGGAACAGGGAAATTGAGGATCTGGTGTTCGCCAGCAGATACCGGTGTGAGCAGGTGAGGGGTGATTTAGAACTGAGCTGGTGTGATATGTGGTTATTGGGTGTTAATTTGAAGGTATTAAAGATGGGGTTGTGGTTGCGATCGACTGATCTGGTGGTGGCCGCGATCAGAGGAGCTCATTTCATTCTGTTACTTTACTATACTGTTAGAGATATGCTTAACCCCACCACATGGGTGGAAAAGATCGGTGAGAAAACGAATGAAAGTCTGGCACGGGATATCGCTCTATTATTTCTGCTCTTCATCTGGATATCACTGGTTACCCTACATGGGCTCTTAACTTTGCCCATCGATATGGTGATCAAATACGGAATAAACAGGAGGTGAACCGATGTATTTCAAAATCCAACCGCAATCGTACAGTTTAGCTATAGATTGGTATCATGAATACGGCAACTCAGGGCATAGCGGTGCTACTGTAGTGGCAACCTATGCACTGAAAGTAGAGCAATTCGTAGGTGAATATGCCCTGGCGCTTAATATCCTGCGCGCTTCGATCAACGTGTTCAAACAGATGAAGAGCACGTTGCAGAATACGGGGAAAATATGTCTGGGTCATTTACCTTCGTTTCTCACGGAACAATACGGGCAGTTGAAATTCATAATATTGGCATTGAGCACCGATGGTGATATGTATTATGTTAGGTTACGCACTCACCTGAACGAAGGGTTATCGGGCTGGCCCAAGTTAACCAAGGATAAGCTGCTGGAGATGCTTGGTGCAGAGGATTTTGAAGCGATAGGTCGTAAGCTCTGTGTGGAGTTGGAGAGATATTTGAACTGGCTGATGATGCTCGCCAGCAATTACGATCTGATGTGCGCGGCTGAGCTGCTCAACGAGGAATTGTATGGAGGGGGTGAGGATCATGCCGCGTCCTGAAGTGACCGTGATGCTGAAACGTGATCAGGGGAGCGTACCCGCTGATCTGGGACTGGTATCGATCACCATCATCAGTGATGAGAAAGTGACCGAACATCTGATACCTGGTGCATTGTTACCGTTCGCCCTAGTCAAATGTATCGGTAATGAGACTGTTCACTTCTCCGTCGAGGATGAGCTGCTGTGTGCTTTATGGCTGGATGCGATGGAGAGTAGAGATAAACTAATTCAGTTTCTCTGGGATCACAGCGATGCAATCCTGGACAGGCTTATCGATAGCGGGTCGATATCCGCGATGAGGAAGACCGTGTTCAGGGAGGTGGTGCTGTGCGATACAAATTAGCGGTGTACCAGTGGATACGTGACTCCGAATGCGCCGAGAAATATGACATACTGTGTTACGATGAGGATCATCAGCTCTTGAGTATAGTGCCTTTGGTGAGAAATATGCTCGTAAGCAGGGTTGATAGGATGCTGTACGCTGCGCTGGAGAGGTATTTCAAGACAAAGAGCACGACTGATGTGATCAAATATGGTGCTAAACGGTTGGGTAAGCTATCTAGAATCTGGCATGCAAGATATGAGGCTTTCGAGGTTGATGCCTTAACCCTTGCCCTGAGCGGGATAGCTAACCCAGAAAAGGCATTGGTTAAACCTTTAGCTATCAAACTGGTAATGCTTAATCTTCTAAGGGGTAACAGTGATGATAGAGGGTTACAACGTGAGAGGTGAGAGGGTAAAGGTAATAATACCCGAGGAGGCCAGGTTCGCATTAGTTTTAAATGGTGAGCTGGAGAGGAATAAACTGGAAAGCGCCAAGTTATCGCTCTCTATGTATTGGCCTGAACATTTCGTCGATGAAAACATACCCAATGTGTGGTATGATGATCAGCCTTACACCATACTCAGTGCGAGCTCTGAAGTGTCGGTGCAATCTCTTAATGATGCCCTAAAGGATCAACTACTTCGCGATTATCAGGAGTTTCGTAACGAACATGTAGTTTACACGATAAACTGGCTGGCATACGTTCACATTGCCCTGACTATGGATAAGTTCGGACTTCTGGTAGCGTTACAGCCTCAACAGCTGATCAAATGGTTGTTCTCAAGGCGACCTGAAGAGGTGACCGTCTGGGGTCCGTTCTATACCAGTTTTGAGGAGGTATACCGGCATTTCAGAGCTCTCGCACTGCCGTTATCAGATCGTCCTGCGGCTCAAGCGTAATCACTTTGCTCACCGTTTTCTGCGCAAGCAATTTGTACCTCTCATGCTGCTCTAGCGATTCATCTGTATCCCACTCCGTCCTGTAACATATCAGCGCGGTTTTGTCTTTCCCGAACGCTAGCGAAGATATCGCGCGTATCAGCGTCTCAGGTTCGCATGTGGGATCGCCTAATGCATTGAGCCTACCTGATTTGCTCATGTGTGTTCTAATAGCTCTCAGTGTACACGGTGAGAGGAGATGCGTGACGAATACGAACCTATCTATCACACCCCTAACCCATTCGCATACCCTATGTATAGCACTGGGTTGCGGTGTCATCCATATCAGCGTGGAATTTCTCCTGAACCCGCCTGTGAAATTGCGCAATGGAGGGATAATCCTATCAGCTATCAGCAACGTGTTCTCAGTGATCAACTCATTAAACCTATCAAGGCACATCCTGTCCGAATCATCTATCCACGATATCCTGAGGACAGGGATCTGAGCTCTGGGTTTGATACAACCGGTGGTGTAAGGCAGATATCTAGGATGACGCGGCAACCCCGGCTCCGTTTGGGATAATCTGAGGAACAGCGGTTTATCCTCGAACTTGTACCTCAATATTACCGCGTCCTGTCTAGCTATCTTGCTCTCCATCAACACCTGATCGGGTTCGTCAACGTTGATGAAACAGAACCCTTTCACTTTCGGATTGAAACCCAGCTCGAACCCATCCCCTGATGCCCTTATCTGCCACGCGAGGATATACGGTTCTATTCTATTCTCTGGACCCACTATCGAGTACTTCATGACGTCACCTCCTCATTTGGGTATCGGCACAAGCGATATGCTGATCATACGCAGCAGGATCACCAGCGAGAATATTATCGCGACGATGAGTATAATCAGCAACCAGGGTCTATCATCGGCCAGCCTCTCAAACGGTAACATGGGTGTAAGCCTATCGATCACTTTGAACACAAACACCGTGCCTACACCTAACAGGATGATAGCTATCCATGCATGCGCGATATATCCTATCAGCGGGTCTTCGCTTACATATCCCAACCACACGAGGCTGAGGAACGCAAGCCCCAGAATGAAAATCCAACCCATTGTTTTCATCGTATCGCCTCCTAATATAATAGCTTGCAAATCATCATGCCAGTAATACAGCCTATAGCTGCACCTAGGGGATAAATTATCCTCTCATACCATCCACCGAATGCTATGCCTCTTACATTGAATGTCCATACGAAAGAGATCAGATACGCGACGGCAAATGAGCCTAACCATTTGCTGTGGCTAATTTGCCAAGTGTTGATAGATACCAGCAGCACCTGTATGAAGCCGGTGAGGAACAGTGTAAACAGTGATTTCATTGTGCTAGCCTCTTGATAATAGTGTACAGGTATTCTACCCTGTATCGTGCTATGCGCCTGATATAACCTCTCGTTTCTTTCGGTAACCGTAGCTCATCCAGATTGCCCTGTCTAATAGCACGTCTCACTCTGCCTGGACCAGCGTTGTAAGACGAAAGCATTAGAATATCGAGCATGTAACCTCGAAAACCCTTACGGCTCCAGTATGCTCTCAGGTATGCATCGTAATGGCAGCCTATACGCACGTTGAGTGCGGGGTTCATCAGTTGGGCGGGTTTATGAGGAAAACCCAGCCATTTGGCAGTACTGGGCATCACCTGCATTAAACCCACTGCACCAACAGGTGAAACGGCGTTATGTTTGAACCCACTCTCAGCGCGTATCTGCGCAATGATCATCACTGTGTCCAAGTCGTACATATCAGCGGTTTGATAAATGATGCCCAGATATGGCACGGTTAAAGCCAGTGCTAGCAACTGATAGCTCATCGTTTCTCCACCTTAATTCTCACCTCATATCGCGTGTCCTGCTGGAACGAAGTATCGTCCGTCCTGACGTAGAAATACCATCCACCGGTGTGTTCGGGTACGATGCGTGGCGCGACCGATTTCTTAATGGGCACCTCCTTGCCGTTGATCCTGACCTCGAAGCTTAGTATAGAGAATGCTCTGCTGGAATTGTTAAACAGCTCACCATATGCTACAAACTGGAACAGGCCTATGCTTGAACCATAAGCCCAACCTGCGTATTTCACTATGGCAACGAAATCACCCACCACCTGAGGATCATTGACGACTATGACTTTGACAGGCTCGTGTATCTGCACAGGTTGCGCGATGTTGATCTCATCGGGCACGCTCACTTCTACCGGGGTTGGTTTCTCAATTACAACCTCTTTGTCAGCGCCACAACCTGCCAGGATGGACAGACATATCAGCGCGGACACCATCCATTTCACAACCGGATTGCACCTCCTTACAGCTGTTTGAAACATTATACACCGTTTTGTATCTCGTTGCAAATCGGATAATTGACTGTCAAACGGGAAGGATATTTCGATATCGAGCTATCGAAAGGTTGCTTGTTCAACGCTGTGCTTAATCCACTGGAGCAATGTTATCCTTTGCGGTCAGCTTGATATCGGCTTTCACCTCATCGTTGCGCAGAATCCAAACGTTAATTTCACGGAACAATTTGTCATCATTAGGTAGCGTGTACAGTATTTCGTCCAGTTCATCCAGTTTACATATCACCCTCACCGTGAACCTGAGATGATTGAATGTGATTTCAAGGGGCTGAGCTAATTCCACCCTCGCATCGCCACGATGCCATACTGTGTAATCCCTATCCGGTGAGTATGATCTAAACCCTATAGCCCTTAATCTATCGTGTAGATCGTTGAGGAAATCAGAAATGGCTTCCGCGAGCATAATTCACCCTCTTCTACCTTTACCTTTACCTCTACCTTTTCCCTTCCCATACCCTGGACCTCCATGTTTGCATCCTCCTCTGTTCCGACCCATTCGCTGACCACCTGGCATGCCTTTACCCTGACCGCGTCCATCATGCGGTCTGGGCTGACCTCTTGGATTCCTGTTCACCATTCCTGTCCTCGCCTCCTTTCAGAGATTAAACCGTACAATAGGGCAAGATAAAGCATCGCATCGCAAACTCTGTCCTCAATGGGTTCACTTCGTTCGCGGTCTGAACCCACATAACTGTAGATCGCATCGAGATGTTTCTGCAGGTATACCAGACACACGATTTCGGGTGTAATCCTAAACCCTCGCTCCTGTAATCCGCGCGCGATGCGCTTGAAATTCGCCAATGCATCGTCCTGGCCTGCATACTCTACACCCTTGGTATCGTTGATCCGTTTGATCTTGTCAAACAGCATGTCCAGCAAGTGAGTGAATTCACTCCTGTTCATCATGCTCCTCCTTGAAATCAGGACCGCGTATCTCATACTGTCTCATGAAATTTGCAAACGTCTTCGGCTCCAAATGGATTATCTTGATCAGTTTCCTCAGCGCAAACGCCATACCCAGGTCGAATATGGTGCCCATGCTGCGCTGATCCCAAAACACATGCACCTCGTCGGCCCATTCAATCATCTCGCGGTTGGTAGCGCAGATACCGTATTCATCTAGATCGGGATGGGAATCGAATACGGGTGAGCGGGCTTCATAGCCCAGTTTGGTGAGGGTATCGGCGTATTCGCGTATCTTGCCCTTATACCTCGTCGAACCTATTATCGCTATCCTCTTGCTCATCACCCTCCTCCCCGATAAGAAGTACAAGGAGAGTTCTTGCCAGTTGTTTGTAAGACTCCGTTAACGTCTCATGCAGATCATCGTATTCCGCTGACGTCATATTAATCGTGATAATCCTCTGATCGCCTTTAAACAGGCACAGACGCCAGATGTCCTGAGGTGGGTCAGGGTTGGTGGGTAAACCCACACAACTCGCAACCCCTCTCTTAACCGGTTTGCAGTCCTGACATTTCATTCTATCATCTCCTGATAAGTGAGCCTAAGAATCCAAATAACATGCTTAACACAGCGATGATAACTCCATAGACACGCCAAACTCCGTTCATCCTACCCTTTAAATTAGCCACGTCCTCCGAGACATCTTCAAGTTTTCTCCTGATTTCCCTAATCTCCATTTGCAATTCTTCGAGCCTTTCACAGACGAAATTGAGTTTCTCCTCTACGCGGGCGAACTCCATATCTCGAACCAGCCTCCGTAAGCGGGTAGCTGCTCTTAAATTTTAGCACTATAGGATCGGATATGACAAGGACGATTAGACGAAGTTGACATGCCGTTTATCAGGCTTCAATACCCAGTCTAGAAATTCATTTTTGCCGTCCATCCAGCACGGCGGGCAGTGTCTGCGTGGATCGAGTTGTGGCCGGTTACTGAATTGATCCGGGATAGTGCGGGTTAAATCAATTTGACCGTAACAACCCGGTCCGCTGCGGTGTTTCCATTCGCAACATCGATATGCTTTTTTCTCGGCATCGAGAACCAGCACCAGGTCGGAATAGTAACAGCGAGAATATCGCTTGGGCCGCCAGACATTGAGCCTTTCTTTTAGCGTAAACACTGCGAAATTCTCATCCTCAAGCTCGGCGGCTTCGTCGAGCAAATCGCGCAGCTCATTTTTGATCGACGCGTAGTATAAAGCATCCGCATCGTGGTCATAGCTGAACCTAACGTTGTCAAAGCCCTGCTCCTTAGCCCACGCTGCGAATCTCGGGATATCCTTGTAATTCTCACGCGTGATGATGAAACTCGCACCCACGACCACATGCTCCGGTTTGCTGTGCAGCTCAAAATCTAGCGAATAATTGCGGCCCTTGAGCCGTAATTGAGCCTCTTTTTCGATCACATCAACGGAAATCCGAACCCATTCAAAGTATTTGAGCACCGGTTTAACCCTGTCATGCCATGTTGTGCCGTTTGTAACCAGCGCCAGCTCGAAACCCATATCAGCCGCTTCGATCACGAACTGTTCAAAGTGCGGATGAATCGTGGGTTCCCCACCACCTGTAATTTCAATTGCCCGCACATCGCTGAGATACAGGATATCGAGTAGCTGACGCAATTCATCGATCGACCAGCTCGATGCGTTCATGGCATTGCGCCTTCTCGTAACGCACCATTTGCATTTCAAGTTACAAACATTGGTCAAATCTAGCTGCACAAACACTGGACGAAACGGATTTCGAAGCCGTTCTAGATGGCATAGCCCTTTCCAGGGCGCGTATTCATCTCTCATCCTCGCACCTCCTAAGGAAAGCCACACCGTGTTGAATTTCACAGAGCCAGTTTGGTGAACGACTCACAAACTCTTCAACCGCGGCTCTATCGGATTGTCCCTCCTCGCAGTCGTGCACCGAAACCCGCTTCACACCGCTTGTATCACATTGCTCCAGAATGAACAGTGTATGTGCTTTCACATGGTCCATGTCAATCGCAACCCAATCGGGTCGAATGGCGGGTAACAGCAAAGCAAATTCTAATCCATCGCACGGAACGAATACGACATTGCTGATATTCGCCTTTTTAACTCGTTGCCAGGCTATAGCTACATCCTTAGTCGAAATCTCAATACCGATCACCAGCTGTGCGAATTGAGCTGCGAACATCGACCAGCCTCCACGCAGCGAGCCGAACTCGAGGAGCAGTTCGGGTTTAAAACGCTCCATTTTCTCAGCGATCCAGTCGGGTTGCTCATCGTTCCATCCTATAGGTCGATTTCGAATATCGATGCGCATAGCTCGCAGAGCCTCCTTTCGATCGATTGTACATCGAGAATCTCCTTTTCTATGAATTCCTTCGCCGTCTCCAGAGCCTCATCCACTCGATTAAGAGCCCGCTCTAACTCTTCAGGCGTATGCACATCGGCGAGCTGCGGGAACATCGTTCGGGACGCGGCACAATACTCCGAATCGCCGAAGAACGGCTTGCCGCTTAGCGCCGCGAACACCGCACCTCTACCCAGTCTGTAATCGCCGGGTGCGAAATGAAACAAGGTAAAACAACTACGTATTGCACCGATGTGTTCGTCCCAGGACATCTTGGGATAAAACTTCAATCGCGGATGATCCAGCTCCTGGTCAACCAGCATCGCAGCCCATGTATCCGTCTTTTCGGTGACCATCAGCACACGCCCAATTTCTACATGCCGAACAGGCAACGCAGTATGCATCAACCACGCGCGCTCAAATTCCGGCCTTGCGGGAGGTAGCTGTGGTTGGTAAAGGGGAAACCAAATGTGTTCAATTCTAGTCCTGGTTAACCAACATAACCTGTCGATCGACCGATGACCACCATGCACCCAGCAGGCTAACTGGCTTACCGCTTCGATTAGCTCTGACACATCGGGTCTGAATTCTAGGCATGAATTGGAATCGCTGATATCGAATGCAACAATGGGCCAATTGCGCTTAACACACCATTTGATGAACGCAAACGTATCCAGATCATCGGTCGAAAACGGGCACAGGATTGCGCCTTTAAAATCTTTAAAGAAGTCTGCCAGGTCGATAGCTACTCTCAAGCTCTCAGCCCAGTAGATATCGAAGCACTGCGCCAACGCGTGCAGATATGATTCAAAGAAGAAACCCGAATAGGCGCTCCTGAGTTCGTCGGGCGTGATTACTTTATTGCAATGAGCATGCGGATGAAAGGCGAGCAGTTTAGCCCTGACCCGGCTCAAATTTGCCCACCTCCTCGATGAACGATGCAAATGCCGCAATTTTTTCCTCGTTCTCAAACAGATGCTCGGGCTCAATAACCCAATCGCGCTCACGCCACATAGCTGCCAATTTGCATAATTCATCAAAATCAACGTCTAAATCGTAACATAACTTCGATGCTACGTAGTGACTCATCAACATAGGCCTGTAATTGACGGCCATCAATGCTGCATCCCGGCCGTAATAACGCAAGGGTGACCATCCTACAACCAGAGCGCAATCGCTTATCCAGTCGAGGTATTCGCGCAAGGGGAAAAACGAGCGAATCTCAAATTCGAGATCTAGCCTGAACTCTTTTGCGACCTCATGCACTCTGTCGGGGTAATTTGTGATGCATTTGATGCGTTTACAGTCGGCTTTGCGTGCAATGAGCAAACTATCCAGAAAGCACCGAGTCTCGTCATAGGGATCGGCACGATGCGCCAGCAATGCGGTGTCCTCCCGCGGTTTAGTATTGGGAAATCGCAGGAATTCAGGATAAATCGGATGCGGCATGGCCAATCGCGGCATGGTTAGAATTTCGTTCCACTCCGTAAGAAATGGATCATAGAACAGTATGCCTGATAAATCGCGACACCTGGCGAGCTGAGCCTGAAACTGCATTGGATTGCCATGCTGGACAGCCACCAGTTTGACTCCTCGCTGTGCACATGCTTGCAATTTAAACAGGGTGTTTTCATCGTGAGTCGTCTCGAAGAATATAATATCGCCCTTCTCGCTCTCGTTCACCGCCACGTCCAGCGAGCAGAGGCAGCTCAGCCTGAACGCCTTGTAGCTCATCACGGCATACGACTCATAGGAGCAGGGATGGTTCTCGGCTAACGGCGGATACTCAAACGAGACTACGGTCGAGATCCAGAACAGCCTCATAGCGTCCACACCTCGATTTTTCTGGCCATGATAGTTACCTCGTACAGTCCGGTATGCCTCATGTTAATCCGGGAAAACCCCGCGCTGCGAAGCTGCCATTTGATACGGGGCAGGATTAGTGCTGACTTAAAATAATCATAAGCTGCTCCTGAAGAGTAAAGTTGCTGGAGCAATTCTTCGTGATCCCCTGCCAATCTGCGTTTCAGCGGACCCTTGACAAATCTACTTAATATTCTGGCCAGATCGCGCCCTATAATCTGCAACTCACCGTTGTCCTCCAGCAAATCCCAAACTAGCACAAGCAAGTCTGCGTGATAACGCCAGGGTAGATAATCGAGTGCATAGTTGAGCCGAATCAAATTATATTGATGCTCTGTTATACCTTTAAAATCACCGGCGCAAGGGAACACTTTAGTATCAGGTGAGCACAGCGCCAGCACATCACCCCATGTCTCGATGTGTTCGGTTTTATACATATCCTCCGCCGTCCTGGCTACATGGATCCACTCCTCCAAGTTGTCACCGTGTGGTTCGCCCAAAGTGTATAATTCAAGTTTCATGCAACACCTCCCTAACTAAGCTTAAAATCTCTGGAACTTTGATATTGCGCATACATGGTTGATAAGACCATTTTGGCTGGCACGTGCTGTACCAGCACGGCTTACGATCAAGGGGGCATTTACCCTGAATATATCGAACGCTGGTCTGGGAATAAGTTCGGCGTCGCACCTCGCTATCCATGGAGCCGAACAGTGCGATAGTAGGTATATCCAATGCCTCTGCAATATGTAAGGGACCAGTATCGGGTGTAATCAGTAAATCAAGGCTGGCTATTAGAGCTATTAATTGCGATACGGTTAAACCCTTTGCATTGATTATGCCTTTGGCACGGCACCAGACGCGCTTATCGATGGCTATAACGGTGTAATGGCGTTTGAGAAGCTTTCTGATAAACGATCTAGTATAAGGCCAGTCTTTCCATCTCTCAGCTGAACGCAGTATTACACCTATCCAGGGCCGCGGTTTGGGCTTGAGACGCAGGGTTATCGGATGATATTGTAACGTTGAATAATCAGGTTTAAGCCTAGGTTTCAACCCTTGCCACGGCAGTCCAGCTGCAAGGCAGAATATCTGCGGCCTGCTGAGGTTGATCTCTTTCACATTGCTCTCATACACACCGCAAGGACAGGGATCATCACAGTTGATCAACAGCCCATCCGGTTCATAATCGTCGCTTGTGATCACTTCATCGATATCAGGGCAAACCCGCGCGATCTCGTCCAGCGGCTGTTTAGTCCACATAACCGTGATCAGATCCGGTCTGAGACGCTTCAGAGTTCTCACCGCGGAGAGCAGCGAGACCATATCACCGATACCTTTGATCCGACGGCGAAATATCACCTTTTCGCCCTTGGGCAGCGCTAGAGGATTGTATCGAAACGTCAGCTGGAATTGCGGCGGTATTTTGACGGGCATTTTCTCATCGAACACACGCTCCACACGCGTCGGCCCTCTGATCGGTATCCTCTGCAGTAATCTGCCATGCTGATCTATCTTGATTAAGTATCCCATGATTAACCCCTAATCACCCAGCCTGGAACATTGATCGTCCAGTACACCAGGATATTGAAATGGGGCTGGTTGTCGGGATCGTTCGCATAATCCCACAGCGGTACATAGACACCTATGATGAAGCCCTTGCCCCTCTCAACGCGTAACGTGACATCACCGGTCGCGGTGTTGCCCACCTCCACCACCTCGTCCACGTAATTGGCGAGCTCACCGTTCACCATCTGATCGTCCTCGAACACTATAGCATAGATGCCGGCCAAGTGCTCTGTAGCCAGTCCGGGCGGTGAGTAACCAGCGTACTGCGAGATGTAATCACCGGTGAATGCCACGTATACGTTCAATGAGATCATATCCACCGTTAACCTGTCAACCAGGTTGTCAGGTAAATCGGCCAGATCGATCTTGCAGTACCTTGTATCCACGAAGAAATATTGATCAGGCATAGTCTCGGGGTACGCCGTGCCCAAGTAATCATTGCTGGTCAGGCGATTGCCTTCGGAATCATACAGAGGATTGCATACGTCCTCGATGAATACCCGCCCGCTGCGGGTAAACATGATCACGTCCACCTCGGGCTTATCATGTGGTTTCCTGGTAGTCCGACCGCTTTTAATCTGGGGCCTGCTTTCCTTTGGCCTGGGTAGCTCTTTCACAGGCGGTTTAAATTGATCTATCACCCTGCGTATCTCCTTGATAGCGTGCTCCACAGGCGTGGGTTGCCTCAAATACAATGAGGGCGTTTCGACAGCCAGCTCTATGCGCCAGGGGTTAAGCAAGTCGCATTGTATCGAAGTGATAAGAAGATCATTTCGATCAATACCAAGCAACGTATCTTTCAAAGCAATGGTTTTCCCGATATCTAGATCGTAATCTCCGATAGTTACACCCTCAAGCTGTTTCAGATCGTGAATTTTAACTCTATATCTCGCTGCCGGCTCTTTAAACGCGTCCAGATACCTCATCGCTTCAGTCTTGAGCAGTACCGGTGAGATGATATCCCTGAACTCCACGATGCGTTCTCTTCGACCATACGTTGCGATGGATTCATCATCCTGCAGTGATAGCACCTCACACCATACACCTCGAATAGGTATCGGGTCTAGGTCCTGATCCACCTCCAGCAACCAATAATCCGTACCCAGCTCGCTGGGTGATTGCACTGAGATCACCCTGACCACCTGACCGAGGGTGTAGAACGATTGTTTGATCAAATTAAAACCGATCCTGTACCGATCACCCACATCGTAGGCACCGATGAACAGCAGAGTGCCGGGTTGTACCGCCAGTTCAGGGTAGTTATAGTTCATGTAATCGAAATTGTATCTTACGGCTATCCTGCGTTTGGAAGCCCAGTAAACCGGGAAACGATAAGCTTTACGCACACCGTCCTCCTCAGTGATCAGCAGTTTACCGAGCGTGAGAGGGACACCATCGCTTTGATATGCGGAGAGGAGGTACACCTTATCACCGGGATCGGGTTGACCCGTCACCAGCTGGGTGGGCCCTTCAACCCTGGGTTGGAACCATATACGGTTATCGGGATTCCTGAACGTCAATCTGAGCGTCTCATCGCCCGCCAGAGTGATGGATGAAGCTAAGTTAATGGTCAGATTGTACGCCGAAGCACCGCCAAACTGTACGGAATTCACGGCCACGTTCTGACCCTCGTTGGTGCCGTCTATCACCGTAAGCTGTGCATCGTAACAGAAATCGGAGTCGGTAATAGACGGCGTAATATTACCGAACGGCATCTCCTCACCGGATTTGGGTGTGATGGTAAGCGTTAAATCATTAAGAGTGATCCAATATTTGTCCGGTGAGAAATCCCAGTAAGTGTTTATCGGAGCTATGGCTATGAACCGTGATTCAAATGCGTCGGAATGCCCGTTCTGGGATTCAGAGAAGCCTTTATCGAGTGTGACCACCATATGGTCAATTGAACCACTTGTATCATAACGATCAATCAGGATCTTTCTCGATGTACCAGGCGCATATGTTAAATCATTGGACGGTGTATCCAGTATCAGCAGTCCGTTCATCATGCGCTGATCGGGAGGATCAGAACCGTCCTCGCCGTAATGTACCCAAGTGTATGGATCAACCAGTAGTCTGTCTTTGCCGCCCCAGTAATCACCATCTGAGCCCGGAACCGCTCCGTGATCGCAAACGAATCTCCTAACATCGCCACCTATCACTGTAGCGAATAGCGGTGAGATAAGCACATCACATTTCTCACCTATCAGGGCACCCGGAGGATCGTCCAGTTCAAAGGAGGAATCGACGTAAATGGTTTTCGACCGTTCGTCGAAATTGACGATCAGTTTAGTCGTACCGGTGGCTGGGCCGGACGTGATAACCAGCAGTGAATTCTGATATCCTATCGGTAATCTGGTATCGGATGGTGGCGATACCTGTATCCAATCCGAGCCCGCCGCTATGATATCGATATCCCTGGCCGCGTACTCAACTATCATCAGCTCATCGCCGACGTTTAGAATACGGCACATATTCTCAGCTGGCGTGGTGATTGAATTAGGCTTGAACCAGTTAGAAGGTGGTGTTAACCACTGACCGTTTGCATCTTGAGTTGGCCCACTCTCCACCTCGCCTAACAGTAATCCGCGATAATCAGCATATCGTTCGGTGCCCAGCGGTATGATCACATTCACCACCGCGCTGTAATCGATGTTATCAAGCGTAATAGCCTCGATCATCCTATCGGGGTAGACCAGTCTCAAACCGGACGTGGGATCGTTGGTGTCGGGAAAACTCTTACACCTTACCGTGATAACTCGGTCACTTGATACTGTGGCATAATATCTCTTTTCCGTGTTGGACCATCGTTGGAGAGCCTGGCGCAGAGCCGATAGCACATCGGTAGGACCTAGAGCGATATCGAGCATACGTTTATCGTTCTGCGCTTCGTCCGACAGTTCTAGTGAGAAACCGTACTGTGATGCAGCGGGTTGCACGATCAGCTCAAGCAATTCACTCAGCGTGATGGAGGATTCGAGATGGGGCAACGCATAGCCGACTTTGAACGACGCCTGAGGTTTACCTTTGATAAACAACGCCGTACGTCTGAGCAGATCGAGCTCCAGCCGTGTCGCGCTGATTTGCAACATGGGGTATCGCGCCCTGGATAGTGAATAACCTGTCACTATGAAATCCTCTGTTGTATCGTTCTTTTCGTCAACTATGCGGATATTAGAGGAAGGTAAACCGGTATTCTTAACCTCGGAGGTGTAAGGTAATCTGAGTTGCAAGGTATCATTTAAATCGATAGTGACAGTCCGAGTGAGCTCGCTGATGTGTACGAGCTCCGAACGCGGTGTGCCATCCGATTGAAGGGTGAAAACACGATATCGCCGCATAGTTTACGATCATGTTTCCTCTTCTGTGGAGATTTCACCTTCAGTGATAGTGCTCTCAGGCTCAGTGCTTGGAGATGATTGAGGCACGTCCTCCTCGGTTAGCTCGGTGATGTTTTCAAGCGTCTCGACTATCTCTTTCGCAGCAGCCTCAGCCGCAGCCCATCTTTCTCTCTCAGCGCGCCATGCCTCATATTCGGCCTGAGCGCGTGACCAAATTAATCTCTTAATCTGTTCGGATGCCGGTGTACCCACAACCAGGTTTACGCCTGTTAGGGTTACCGTTTTAACCACGCCGAACTCATCGTCAACCACATCAAACGTAACATCCACCATAGGAGGGTTAGGTGGCTCCATGGGCGTGTATGATACCTGTATATTGCTGACCTTCATGATAGTTACCTCCTTAAATTGGGATTAGAGCCAATGCGGCCTAAACCTGATGCGGATACCGCCGTGGGTATCCGAAATGTAGATCACCGAACGTTCGTGGTCAATACTGGGTTTCAGGGTCAGCGATTCGCCATCTACCATGTTGTACGCGGATTGCGAGGAGATCAAATTGTGCGCACTGTCGTAAGTCTTCAAGACAGCATCGCGTACTATATCGCCTGCAAAATCGATCTCAAGCTCTTGATCGGCTTCCAAAGCGGATGTTATCTTGAAGACACCGTTTTCGGTACTGGGGGTCCTATCACCGGTTGAGGTGACCCATTCGGTATAACCGCGCTGGATCTCCTCATCCGTTAATCCTCTAGCCCAGGCTTCTACCTCATAGATGGCCACTTGAGCTAGTGAGATGGAATCGCCGCCTACCAGCAGTTTCTCGAACGTACTGGAAGGGAGAGTTGAACCGTAACCCAATGCCACATCATCGAAAGGCCCATTTTGTGTAAATGCCGTGATGGTATCACCGGTTGTCAGACGTTTCCCGTTCAGGAACAGATCTACAACATATACCGTGCCCGAACCTGTGTGATCATCCTCGCAAGTGCGATGCAGAGTCAATCGCATAGCTAGCTCAAACGGCTGTTTAAATAAGGTACCATCACTGATTTTGAGCTTGGAGTAGTACGTATTATTCACATTTCCCTCGATGACCCATGCTGAAGCTGAAGATTCCCACGAGAATCGTAACGCAGCGAATTGGGTATCGGGTGCATCATTATTAAACCACTTGGCCAGATTGACTGAAGCAAAATCGCTCATAAGCTGACCTCTGACTATAAGGGTAAGCTCCCGCGCTCGACCGGGTACATTTTCGAACAGTATCGAGCCTGAGCCGTCAATTAGATATCCAGTGCCTTTATCGCTATCTACATAGTGATCAAACTTGGACATCGCCTCAATCTCCAGCGGCACGTCGTAGATGGGGCGTAGTGTGATGTCGTCGAAAGTTACAGCTATCGAGCCATTGATATAGAATCTGAGTGAGTGGTCGGTAGATGTGTCCCAAGAAGGCTTAAAAATCAAGGAATATCTGCTCCATGAAGTACCAACAGTTACTGAACCAGCTTTATAATATGAATCTACAATCCCAGACTTGTTAAACCAGATATCAACTGTAACCTCGGTGTCAGCTTTGGCCCAGAATGTTAGCTCATACCATTTATTCCCAGGTAGAGTTGGATACGAAGTGCACACCAGTTTTGGCAATGACCCAGTTGGCACTACTCGGCAAGCTACAGAACCAGAGTGTCTATCACTAACTGCGTGCAACTCGGCATCTGAACCATGCCAGTCATCGAATGTATCAGCCACTCCATCATCTATTTCAGCACCGCCATTGAAATCGCCATTAGTGCCACCTTTCTCAAACCCCGGATTCGCCACCTTGTTCTCGAAGAGCTGGAGGGTGTCCCAAATAGCATAGTCGTCAGCTTCATTATCTACAACGTACAAGGTAACATCAGGGTCGGTGCCTTCGTACGTAAGCTCCACAAATTTCCACTGTCCCGCTACTAGTTGCATCTGCCCAGCAGTAGCAAATGGGTAGGAACCTATCTTAATGACTGGTGCACCGAAATAACTAATTTGATTAGGCAAAACCCAACCCCGCAATGTGTAAGACTTTGACTCAGCATTACTGATGCTTTGCGTTACGTTGCCATGATACGTGCTGGTGTTGGAAACTTTCAGCGCTTTTGAATTGACCTTCACCGTTGAAGTTTCCTCGGAGGTGGTGGCGTTCGTAACATCAGTCCAATACACCGTTCCTTCCTCAAAATCCGGGTTCGCCAGCAGGTTCTTCGAGATGAAGTCCGCCCCGGAGGGTGGCGTATCATTCAGCGTGATGTCCCACTTACCACTCGCTTCGTCGAATTCAACATCCGTAATCGTGGTGATCACTTTATTGCTCGCATCCTTATCCCACACACATACCAAATCGCCCACTTCAAACCCTGAAGCTGAGCCGACTCGTACGGTGTTGCCGTCGATAGAATCAATCACTTCAGTCCGCTGCGAGCAATAACCTTTGAAACCGACGTAAGCTCGGACAAGCCCATCTGTCGGATAACCATTGCTGGTGTTCACCGTGTATCCATTTAGCTCACCGTGATTGCCATGACCGGATTTATCGACCACGTATCCCTTGCTGGTGTTCGTGCCGTAGAACCAAGTCTTTGATTCGTCCACGTCGTCGGGATAAGTGCCGGTAGTACCGCTTGTGCCATCGAAGCGGTAGTCCAATACGCACACATCGTCGTAATCGGGCAGCACATCTTGTGGGTCGAGGCCGGCGGTGAGTTGCTGGATTTCGGATTGAGTAAGAGCACGAGTGAAGACTTGGGAAAGCGAAATTCCGCCTTTAAAGTAACGTCCCGACCACCGGCCTATCATAAACGAGTAACTATTATCCACAGAACCTACGCTTGAGATGTTCTCGTTAGCAACTCTCTCTCCGTCCACGTAAATCTTTAATAATTCTGACTCGCGATCCACAAGATAGACAACATCATGCCAAGAATTGACTGAGATAGTCCCTGAGCCAGTTTCACCGACCACTACATTAGTCCCATCGCCCAACCAATACCCGATCGATCCAGTATCACCGTTAGCTTCAAAGTAGTATCCTAAGTTACTGTCGTATTTAGACACTAAGCCCTTATTAGCATTAGACGACGTTAACCGAAATCTAACTCTTATAGCAAACGAGGAAGTCCCGAAATTGAGGCTGGATTGGTTACCGGCCTTCACATACTGACTACTCCCATCAAACTCCAACGCCCAATCGCCCTCCTGATACCCAACCGCCACGTTGCCTGCTGTTTCTTTCGTGAAGTCGAACCCTGCGATGATGTGCTCGGGGTGGACTGTCGAGGGGTCTTTATCCGGTGTGCTGAGCTTAGCCGCTATATCGTCAGTTGGGTCGAGTGGAATGTCCCAGATGACGAGGCGGTGAATGATCGAATCGGCTGAATTTTGTGCACTTGGATACCATTCGAATCCAATATTAAGTTGGCCTCCGCTTTTGGTAGGTTCTGTGATAGAATCCCAGCTCAACAAGGGATGCGCTGGATCGATTGATTCGCCCAAAAAGAGATCGGCATAGTAACCGGATTCAAGTAACCGATCGCAATCAAAACGTAGAATTGCACGGTAAGTAGTTCCAGCTTGGACGATGTTTCTACCTCCGCGCCGATTAGACTTATTTATTTGGACGTACCAATCATTTTCACCCGCTTTTACAATGAACAGCCTTCCTTCACTCCCTCCGTAGCCAGCATTGAACAAAACGTGTCTTTTACTATCGCTTTGGTCCCAATTCGGCGTGAAGTCTATCAGTATTGTGCCCTGGTTGTAATTGATCCTATCCGCCGCACCAGTCGGATAGCTCGAAGGCACACCGTCAGGATTTGCTTTTCCATCATCCCTGAACACCGACATGAACTTCACTAAATCGCCTTTCGTGCTGTCCGGGCGACCGAAGATGCCGAGGCCTACTTTGGAGGATGACTCGGATTCCACAAATCGCAAATACGGCGCTATATATCCTGTAAGCTGATCGGTTAACCCGGCTGCGATTAAGTTAAGCCCCTCATTGTTTCTGTGTCCACTTGACGCCTGCAAGCACTGCGCACCTGAAACCAGAATCAATTCACCCGGTGTGGCGCCCTTCACGTGAAGAATAGGTTTAACATAGAAATTAGAAGGGTTAAACACGTCGATAAAACCGGTGCTGGTCGTATCGAGTATCAACTCTTCACCGATCCAGAAAGGATAAGATGCCCTAAATGAGACAGAGAAATTGAACAATTGATCCTTGAACATACCGCGCGCGCCTGCAAACGGTGATGCCTCGCTTGCACCTGCATAGTTGACCAGGAGATACCTGGCTCTGGTAACCCAGTAGGAGCCGTTTGAGATATCAGCGCTCACGGGTTTATTCAACACAAGGTGCGTATCGTCCACTACCGCGGTAACTATGTACTTCTCATTGGGCAAATCCGCGAATCTAAACTCACAGCCCGGCGTTATCCTGCCCAGCCATTGAGTATCGGTACCCTGAACATGAGGCGAACCCTCTGTGGCTGATACGGTGCCCTGTGTGTACCTATAACCATGCCCGGCCAATTCAAACCTCAATGCCTTAATAGGCGTCCCTTCGATGATATACTCCTGCAATAGCGCTGGTTGCTGGATCCACTGCAGGAACCTATCCCGCTTAGCGATCATGTCCGAATGATCAAGCCCGCGGATCTGGAAAGTTAGTGTAAACTCACGCGGTGCATACCGATATCCTAGATCTATCTCGCCATGCATTAAAGGTAAAGATAAAGCCCTCCTCTCAACAGGTGGGAGTAAAATGGAGGGATAATCGGTAAGCTCAAGGCCGAATTCCCTCAAATCCACGCCGTTAATTTTTACGGACGTCGGTGCATCATAAGCCACTATTGGGCTTCTTGTCGCCATAATCCGAGTCATCCTCCTTGGTATTAAATTCGACCGCTGTATGATTCGTTAAGCTCATTGGGTTTCTCAATGATTACCCTGGACTCTACCTGGCCAGGCACCGTTAATTTGCCCTCCACCCTCCTGAGTATGCTGACCATTTCAGTGGTATTTGATGCAATTAATCTGAGCGAATCAGTCATCTCAGCCAGAGCTAGACCCGAAGTGGGCTCCTGTGCCGGCATGATCATCAGTTGCGGTGCTGCAAATGCTCCAGCCTCCTGAACCGTTTCCGGTGGTTGCAACGCTGCCCAATTAACCTCAGCACCACCGCCAGGCCAATACGGTACGTAGCCGAACCCTCCTGCACCGGGTCTTAGGCTGCTGAATACGCCAGCCCAGCTTCGCATGAACGGTAACAACGCGGTGTATGCGCTTTGGGCAGCTGATGCGAGATTGTTTACCTCCTCCAGCAATCTAGGTTGTAGCTCCTCGAGACGTGCTATAGCCTGAACATGTCCACGTGCCGCCGCGGTGGCCAGCGATGCATATCGTTCGAGCAACCTGGTGAACCTGTCTCTGCCCAGTGATGTAAAGATCGCCTCGGCAAACACATCGGCTATCTGCTCTTGAAATTTTAGCAGAATGAGTTTCGACAAGTCAACCGTTTCAAATCCTTTGTCCCATCCTTCTCTGATAGCCTCGGCTATGCTAGACTCCATCCAGCCTGTAGCCTCTTCGATCTTCCTCTGCCACTCCTCTAACTTTCGTTCTCTTTCCCTCTGCGCCTCCTCCTCAGCGCGTTTGCTTGCTTTACGGTAATTCTCATAAAGCTGCCATAATGCTACACCTGCGCTGAGGATACCTGTAATGCCCGTGGCTATGTTTGCGAACGCTGTCCATGAAGCTTCCAACCTCAGACCCTCCGTTGTCTCTGAGATCAACTTGAATTGTTCGGCGATATCTTTTAACGCAGATTGGCCCCGTTTCAGCGCATTCAGTAATCGTATGCCCCTGTAGAATGATTTGTAAATGTTATCGGTATTTTTGAGTACCAAGCTGAGCACCTTCAACCAAAGGGCTGTCCTGCTGGTAGTCTTGCCTTCAATCTGAGCTATAATCTCGAATACGGATGCGAGGTCACCCGCTATACCCGATACAGAAATTAGACCTGTCAGCCATGCCTTGCTCCTAGCATCCAGCTCCGAATACGTGTCTAACCATTCCTTAAAGGTGCGCAATGTCAACGCTGCGAGTTCATAACGGTTGGATTCGAGCAACAGATTGGCTAACTCGATGTTGCCTAATCTCCGTTGCTGTTCAGCGAATTGGGCAGCCGAAGAACGGATGGCGGTCATGTAAACCATGATATTCTCGAACGCTCTCGCACCTGTTTGGAAATCACGTGCGTTCATTGCTGCGGCGAACCTATTCAGCTCAAGTTGCAGATTGCGGTACATCTCCGCGGCGGTTTTCCCCTCGACACTTTGCTGTGTGAACCATTTCCTCAGCATATCCAAGCCCGGTGTAAGCTCGCCTGTTTCCCTTTCGAGAGCCTCAAGCTCCTTTAGAAACTGAGTGACGGCCTGATCAGCCTTGAGGAAACTCTTAACAAGTTTCCCTCCGACTATATCCGCTGCGATGTTTACACCGCGGGTATAGAGATCCTCTGCCGCCACCTCCAGCAATCTCAACTTGGTTTCATCGGCTTTCTCATCGAGCCTGGTTAGAACTTCATCCAATCTCGCCCTAAATTGTTCGAGTACTTCTGCATTCTCAGCGAACGCACCGGTGAGGGCATCCATGATCTGACCTATAGCGGTGCTCGCTTCTAACATGATATTGGTTACGTTACCGGCAATTCGTTCAGCTTCAGTTTCGGATACCTCGCCCAGCTGCTCGAACTGCTTCGCGAAATCAGCGGAGAGAATCTCAGCCAGTTTCTCCAGCACGGTGTTAGCCGCGTCGATCCTTGTAGGTAAATCCTTGATTATCGTCAGAAGATCTATCTGCCTCATCATAGTAGACAATTTCGTGATGCCGGCGATACGTCTGTTAAACAGTTCTTTCTCTGAGGCATTGATACGCTCCAGCAGTCTAGCCCGTTCGCGCTCATCTTCAATGCTCTCCACCTCGATGCGCAATCTCTCAAGCGCCTGTAACTGAGCTCTCAAGGTCGCAAGCGCACTGATACGCCTGAACTCCGCCTCTGCCAGCTCCTTCACCGCGCGAGTCTGTTTGGCGAGCAGCTCCACTCTGATGCCCTCTATCCTGTTAAGC